>OLGM01000017.1_pt1 | contig 121762 bp, 98 predicted proteins | sample 1606001 | NCBI WGS metagenome assembly OLGM01 (sample SAMN03283294) | human gut metagenome | biome: human-associated habitat; material: feces | host: Homo sapiens | place: Peru | collected 2012
GTGACTACTTCCTTTTTCTTTTTTTCGATTTTATTTAGGACAATATTGGTTCCGGACGCTATGGTAGAAGCATACAAGGCTGTTTCGTCCTTTACGGAAAACCTCAAGGACATCCTGCCGTTATCTCAATATGAGAGTGTGGAAGATGTTACGGTGTCAAGTGATGCTTCGGTGACAGCCATCTATGGCGTAGACGGAGCTGAACGCAGCAGCCTGCAATCCGGACTCAACATCGTACGTTACAGCGATGGTACCGCACGCAAGGTTCTCCACCGCAATTGATTGACCTTTAAACCAATATATATATACAATCTCCGCCGTAAGGTTCGTTCTTCCTTACGGCGGAGATTGTATATGGGGTGGCACATTCGGTGACACGCGTATTGAGGAATGATTTGTACGCTACGAGAAAAATCGTTAACTTTACAGCGAAAGAGTACCGTGCTCAATGCACGGCCTATAGAAACAGATAAATACACATTATGTATATACTCAACACAACATTTCATGTAGACAATAAGGTGCGTCAGGACTTTTTGGACTGGGTACGTAAAGTATATATACCGGCAGCCACCGGCACCGGCTTGTTTGTGAGCGCACGCCTGTTACGCGTGCTCACGGATACCGATCCCGAGGGCGTGAGCTTTGCATTGCAGATGGACTGCGAGAGCATCAGCGAGGCTCGCCGTTGGCACGATGAGACGGCGACGCTGCTGCGTGACGATATGTTCCAGCGCTGGGGCGATAAGGTGCTATTCTTCACCACATATCTCAAAGATGCCGAATGAGGGAAGACGCTCCGGAGACCGTTCGCCAATACGATCGCGTAATCATCGGTATAGATCCCGGTACGAATGTCATGGGCTATGGCATTCTTGGCGTACGAGCTAAAAAGCCCGCATTAGTCGCTATGGGTGTCATCAAATTGAACCGTTTCGAAGATCACTACATGCGCTTGCACCGCATATATGACCGCGTCCTTAGTCTTGTCGAGCAATACCTGCCCGACGAAATGGCCATAGAGGCACCTTTTTTTGGAAAGAATGTGCAAAGTATGCTCAAGTTGGGACGTGCACAGGGTGTGGCTATTGCTGCGGCCTTGGCGCGTGCCGTGCCTATCACTGAATACGAACCGAGAAAAATCAAGCAAGCCATTACCGGCAATGGCGCAGCCTCCAAAGAGCAAGTGCGCGAGATGTTGCGCCGAATGCTTAATATCTCGGATGCGGATCTGGATATTGAGTTGGACGCCACTGACGCTTTGGGCGCAGCCCTTTGCCATTATTACGAATCTTCAAAGCCTATCACAGCCAAGGCATATTCGTCTTGGAAGGATTTCATAGCCAAGAATCTGGATAGGGTCAAGTAATCCGTACGTCTACGGCATTATCAATTGTAAAGGACTGAGCGCAGCGGCCTTAGGCCATAATACAAAGTATGGCTATATCCTTCCGCCTACTTGCTCGACGGTTGTGATAGTTACTTGAAGAACAAACATGCGTCTCCGTAGCTCAGGAAGCGGTAGTCGTGAGCCAAGGCATATTCGTATACTTCGCGCCACATAGGGTCGCCAATCATGGCCGAGACAAGCAACAATAGCGTTGATCCCGGTTGATGGAAATTTGTGATCATACCATCCACCATCATATATCGGTAAGAAGGCGCTATCATAAGGCGAGTGTGTGCAGTCAGATGCTCCATATCATAGGCATCAAGATACTCGTAAACGTTGCGCATTGCCTCGGTACGCGTCAGTCGCGGATGCTCGTCTGAATAGGCATACCATTGAGGAACAACGCCGTCCCAACGGCCTTGACCGATAAGGCATCCGCAATGATAGAGACTTTCGAGCGTGCGTACACTGGTGGTGCCCACGGCAATAAGCGGACGTTCCGGAGCTAAATCGGCCAGACGTTGTATCAAATCGCGTTCGACTACCACGGCTTCGCTGTGCATCTCATGCTCACCGATACATTCGCTCTTGACCGGGCGGAAAGTGCCGGCTCCCACATGCAATGTCACCTCGGCTCGTTCAATACCCTTGGCATCTAATGCAGCAAGCACTTCGGGCGTAAAATGTAACCCCGCCGTAGGTGCAGCTACCGACCCGTCGATGCGCGAAAACACCGTTTGATAGTCAATGCGGTCGCTTTGTTCGCTGGCACGATTGAGGTATGGCGGAATGGGAATCTCGCCCGCGGCATCAATGACCCGGGCAAATGAAGCATCCGAGTCCCAGCTAAGACGCACCAGCGATTCACCGTCGGGGAGTGTTTCGATACGTTCGGCTGTCAGGCATAAGTCTTGCCCATCGATATTAATGAGCCCGTGTAGAGCTGTATCCGCATTCCATCGCTTCGAATTACCGACCAGACACTTCCACACTACCGGTCCGCTTCCGCCGAAACAAGTCTCGTAGTCCGCCGGACTTACGGGTTCAAGGCAAAATACTTCGATGAGTGCGCCTGTCTCCTTGCGAAAACGCAACCGCGCATTGATGACGCGTGTATTGTTGTATACAAGCAATGTATTCTGCGGCAGATAATCGGGTAGGGCGGCAAATACCGTATCGGCTTCAATGCCCGAACCGCGACGTGCCACCAATAGTTTGCAGGCATCGCGCTGAGCCAACGGGTACTTGGCTATGCGTTCGTCCGGTAAGTCGTAGATATAATTTTGGATATGTATCTTTCGAGGATCGGTACTTGTGCCGCTGTTGTTTTGTTCCATCATAAAACTATTAGTCATGAACGGGGAGACTGAAGCCCTGACGTACAAACATCTCGACTAAGGCCTGCGAAAAGGCCTCATTGCCTGCTCGGGGATAGCGTACTTCGGCGTATACTTGTGCAAGATTTTCCTTGCCGTTTTCTTGAACAAAGCGGCGATTGGCATCCATATCTTCTTTATCCTTATAGGCGGCGGATATTTGGGCATCCTTAGGCTCTTTGTACCTGTCATGATGAACAATATGGGAAACGTCCAAACGATCCTCGCCCGAGACAGCGCTATCGGGTACGCCAAAGGCCAAAGTAGTTACCGGCACTACCAAAGAAGGCAGCTCTAAGATTTCGGCGATATCCTTGCCGTTGAAAGTCGTAGTTCCGAGATAGCAGCATCCAAAGCCGCGCATTTCGGCGATGGTGTTAAACTGTTGAGCGAACAATGCCGTATCTATCCATGCCCAAGCTAAGGCCTGTATATTGTCCACGCCCGCATCGGCGCCATTGAGACTGCACCATCGTGTATATCGATGTAAGTCGGCGCAAAACGTCAGAAGGACAGGCGCTCCGACAGCCGCCGGCTGATTGAAATGTGCATCGTTCAGGCGTTTGCGTCGCTCACCGTCATTATGTGTCACCACCAGGCTGTACAACTGCATATTACCCGTATTGGGCGCATGCATAGCCTGTTGTGCAATATCTTCGATGGTCGCATCAGCAATGTCTATATCTTTGAAATGGCGGCATGTACCGCGGTTTTGAAAGTATGTATTTCGATCCATGATAGTCTTAAATGTCGCTTTTGAAGCATCAAAGTTACGACTTTTTCGGGTAATAGACCGCATTTTTTGAGCCTGATTAAAATACGGAGCCACGGCATTAACGCCACAGCTCCGTATGTATTAGTGATTTAGAGTATTATTTCACCTCATAATCGTTCTCGATGGCAAACTTCGGCTCGTATTTAGGCATCGTTATGCGGTTGCCTTTCTCATCAGTTATATAGACCTCCACTTTGCCCTGGCTGCGTGCCGATAGACGCTCTTGCAAGTGATTCAGAAAGTCCTGCTGTTCGCGAAGAGCTTTTTTTCGATCGACTTTGCTGTATGTATTAGCTTGATATATAGGAGTGATGGCTTGATTCGTGTTTTCGATGCCGGTTGCTACAAAGCGGAAATTGGAATTTGGCGCATACGCTTCCAAAATCAGACCCGGCAGTCCGCTCAGTTTCCATGGTCCGTCAGATACGGGTATTTCGGGCGAGAACCAGGCCTTCCACTGACGGCCGTGGTAGCTACAGACTGCAAGCATGCACTCATATCCGAGTATGGTCTTGGTGCTGTCGTCCACCATTTCCCATTGTTGTCCCATGGGTTCGGTATATGTTCCGGGTTCGTCCGCCCATTTGTCATATACCGTAACCGTCGAAGATGCTGCATCCTTATATACATACAGATTCTCGATCTTATGAGGTGCATTGCCTTTGGTCTGATTGATGGTTATGGTGCCGTCAGGATTCTTTGTCATCCATGCGGCCATTTGGATGTCGTTGAGTTGTTTCTTGCCTTCCGGGGTTGAGGTAAGCGAGTCGCAATACTCGCTCATAGTGTTGTAATACTTAGAGCCTTGCACGCCTGCCAGTAATACCATATCACGTTTTACCTGTTTAGTGAAGTTGCCTGAGCGAGGCGTAGCGTACGCCTCGTATGCCACTTTTATTGTGGCTTGTTGTGCCGATGCACATACAAATGAGCTTATCCCAAGCATCGTAAAAATTGCTTTAATGTTCATAGTATAGTGCTATATATGAATTAAGTATTGTCCCTATTTTGTCAGTGTTATTGTCAGCAGCAGCTCGCGACCTCGCAGGTTTCGTTGCGACTCAAAAAATGCAGTTTGGCTGTATGTTGTGTAATTGTATGTTCGCTTGTCCAAAATATTGCTCAGCGATGCAGACAATTCGATACGCTTGTTCAGTGTGTATGTTACCTTGGTATCGAGCATCAAAACATTCTTGTATAGGCCGTCTGAAATCTCATTGTGGTAATGTTCGCCCGAGATATCCCAGCGTAATTTGTTCATGGGAAATACGGAGATATTCATCCTGTTGACAAGGCTGCCAAGCCAAGATGCATCGTTATCGTCCATGGAAAGGCGGTTAGCGTCATAATCGATGCTATAGTCAGCAGATAAACATCCGAGTGGCCTCGTAGAAATGCTACCCCCAACGCTATATGTTGTGCTGATAGTGGAAATAAGCTGAGATTGGTAATACTGCCGGGCATTGGCGCGACTGAACAATCCTTTAGCCTTTATGGTTCCGTGCATGAAGTCCAAGGATTGTCCAATGTTGGCCATGGTATACATTGTACGAGAGGACGTAGCCGCCGATTTGTAACCATATACAAGGTAGTCGCCATAGAATATTTGGTCGATAGTGTATGGCGAATGGTTCCACGAATGTCCGAAAGTAGCATTGGCAAACAATCCGCGACCTGTATTTTTGAATGCGGCCGAGGCGCTCACTCGCTGAAATGTGTTGTCGTAAAAATCATCAGCGCCACAGGCGAAAGTCTTGTACGAAGACATAATCATCGAGTTGTGTATCTTCGAAATATTCATAGGCGTACGTCCGGCGCTACCATTGAGCGTAAGCTTCAAACGGTTTTGCGGAGTCCAAACGACCTTAACATTGGGCGAAAAATACACTTGCGAAGTCGCCTCCAACGCCTTGTCGAAGCCATAATGGGCAAATGTCAACGGCAGCTCGACCGTAAAATCAACAGCGCGTACCATATACTCGAAACGCGGCTTTGCATACACGGCGACATTTGATGTATTGAGAGCCTCGTATGTCAATCCGGGTACGCCCGAAGGCAGAGAGGACAAGTCGGCATCAAAGTCACGTATATTGGCTTTGACACCGGCCGTAACTCCGACATTGATACCCTTGAATACAAAAGCGTATGCCGCACTCTCATGTGTATAAAAGGCGCGGTCCGAAACATGTTGGCGCATAGCATTGCTGCCGTTCGGTATCACCGTAAGCGTCTGAGGTAGGGACTCCAATTCAATCTGGCTGGCAAATGTTACCAGATGTTTGCCTGCAAAGCGTTTAATGGCTTTGAGGTTATTGGCAATATAATAGTCAGGCAATGATGCCGTCTGCATATTGTCAAAGTTGCCTGCCGTTGCCAGACGCATATCGTCCCAATCGATATTTGTCTTTAAGTCGTTGTTAAGGTATAATGTCTTTTGGTTGGTCTCGTAGCTGAAATTTCCGCTAAGGCTATGCGCATGTTCTGTACCCGAACGATGTTCCGATATGATGCGGTTGCCACCATCATCAGCGCCACCATAGTATGTGCTGACAGTCGTAGCATCGGCTGTCAGCCTGTTAAACGAGTAGTCCAGATTGACCTTCAGTTCGCCTGAGCATATCTTGAATACATTGTTTGCAGACACTATAAACGAACGGTTAAACAGTGTACGCCGACTGTCAAGCGAAGGCACGGACGGCAGACCTATATTGATATATCGGTTTAGCGAAGTACCACGACTGTTTCCTAAAAAATCAGTTGTGATCGGGGACAGATCTTCGCCTATATTGTTGGCTCGCGCCGTTATGATACTTTGCATTGACGGCATGATGGCTAAGGCAAAAAACTCACCATCCCATACAGCGCCTTCGGGTTGCCACGACCATCCGCCACCCGAATGTCCGTGGACATTCCATGTCGCTTTGGCATGGCCTTTCATTTTCAGGTTTATGGCCGCACGGTCCGAAAACACCGTACCCGAAAGCACTTGTAACGGCTGGTGATTTTCCATAACCTGCACTGCGCCGACATCGTTATGGTTGATGCCGTTGGTCGCAACGCCGTATTTTCCGCCAAGCATATCGGTGCCTTCGATATAGAATTTGTTTATAGCCTCGCCCTGATACTGAACTTCGCCTGAAGGCTTGACATCAATACCCGGCATATGTCGCAATACATCTCCTATACTCTTGTCTTGAGGCTGAGCAAACGCCCCCACATTATACGATAATGTATCGCCTTGAGCCCTAAGGCGCTTGTCGCGTATGGATACTTCGTTGAGTGTATATACTTCTGCGGTCATACGTATGGTCAGAGGAAATGATATGCTGTCTAAGGAGAAACTCTGGCGAGCATAACCCACAAGTGATGCTTCAAGTCTAAGTCCGGCAGTCGATTCAGGCGCCTTTAGTGTAAAAACACCATCGGCCTTTGTCGTAATGAATCGCTTGATTTTGCCTACGCTATCGCGTATCGTTACCGATACTCCGGCCATAGGTTCGCCATCGACATCATCAACGACAAGTCCCGTGATTGGACGTTGTGCCGCTGCATTGACGGTAATAGCGGCAAGAAACAATGTGATAAATATGAATGCCTTCATAGCTCATTAATTCAAGCGCAAAATTAATACTTTTGTTGTTAATTTGGTGTTAACGAAGTTGATAGGGAAATGCAAAAAACCCTTTTTTTTGTTAAAATGCTATTATATAGCACTTTACGCGTTTCATAGTCTTAGACTATAGCGAGATAAAGCAACAAGCCAGGTAGTAGAACAATCAACGATCTACTATACCGTACAAAAGAAAAGGGCCTCTCATCGTTGTGACAAGAGGCCCTTGAAATAAGGTTTGTATCTCTAAAAAATGATTATTTAGAGTACCGTTATGGACGTGTTATTCGGCAACTTTTTCCGATTTGTCGGCATCCAATAGGATGGTGATGTAGCTGTTGGCGTCAAGTAGACCGCGGACATAGGCTTTGATGTCGTCTGCCGAGATAGCGTTGACTACATCTACATATCCGTTCCACGTATCAACGTTGTTCAGCATGGTAGCGGCAATGGCACTTGCCCAAGAGTCGTTCTTTTCCAGGTCATCATTGGCGTTTTTCACCAGATACTCTCGAACGGTAGTTATATCTTCATCAGAAACTTCCTTGGACAGTCCCTCAAGAATGTTGCGAACTTCGGTGAGGACTGAGTCGCGCAATTCGGGCTTCATGGGCCATGCAATTTGCATGAGCGTATTGGTAGAACCCTGACGCGAAAGTATGCCTTGTGCCGAAATCGAGTAAGTGGCCCCCATCTCTTCGCGAACTTTGCGAAGCAGACGAGATGTCAGTATTTGGCTGGACATGGACATCAGAACTTTGTTCTTGGCCGTATAAGCCTGTTTAGTGCAGATACCGATAAAAGCCCAAGTCTGAGGCGTGGTCATCGCCGTAGTGAACTCCTTGGTTTTGGTGCCCTGAGCAGCGTTGAAGCCTTCGACAGGGGCATATTCGATGCTCTTGCCATTGGTGGGAAGAGTGCCCAGATATTGGTTAGCCAATTGGGTGAAAGCGTCCATATCGATGTCACCTACAAAGACGAATGTATAATCCTTAGGGCTTGCGAGCATCGCGCGAACGATATCCACGGTGGTCTCGCGATTGGCCTTGCGTATAGCCTCTGTCGAGATTGCTTGCTTGGCAGCAGCCCCGAAAAGAGTCTTCATTATGTCGCGGCCGAAGATGTACTGCGGGTCTTTCTCTTGATTGGCGAGCATACCTTCGAACTTACTCTGCTGAGCGGCAAATTCTTCGGGCTGTATATCGAAGGATGTAAATGTGGCATAAACCATCTCCATGAGGGTGGGGAGGTTTTTGGTCGTAGTCTTGCCTTCGATTTCGCGGTTATAGGTGTCAAATCCGAGGTCGATGTTCGTTTGTTTGCCCGACAGATACTTCTTGAGGTCTTTGTCTGAGTAGGTGCCAAGGCTATATTGTCCGAGGGCATAGGGCATAAATATGATTTCGTTTGCCGCTTCAGGTTTGTAGTTGGCCAAGCCACCGGTAGCTATGGCATCGAAAGCAATTTCGCTCTCTTTGAATTTGGTGGGTTTCACAATCACACGCACGCCATTGGCATAAGTGATTTCAGTAGCATCCCAAGCATCGTTGTGTGCCACTTTCGTGGGCTTGACAGCCTTAGGCAGATTGGGAATTAACGGTTCGGACTTCAGTTCTTCTTTGAACGGTTCGATATTCTCGGCTTCCACACTATCGATTACTTCGGCCAATTGTGCTTCAGTCGGAACGATGACATTGTCATTGTCCGGGAACATTCCCATAAGCACACGATTGTCATTTCCGTACATCTCGGGAAGAAGGCTGTTGATTTGCTCTAATGTAATCATCTGGGCAATCATCTGCATAGTCTTATACTCGAATTCGATTCCGGGGATGGGGTCGCCTGTTGTGAAATTCTGAGCATATTCGCGGCAGTACGAGGTGTTTTCGCGAGCACCTCGCTGGTCGTATTGTTTCTCATATTGAGAGAGAATTTCGGTACGTGCGCGATCATATTCGCTGACGGTAAATCCACCACGTACGGCACGGAGCAATTCACGATAGGCATCGCCGAATGCTTTGCATGTATCGTTACCCTTGGCTATTACGTAAAGTGTGAGGGCATCTTTGGTCTTGGACAGGAAGAAATCGCCGATTTCGACATTGGCATAAGCGAATGTCGCATCAGGAGTGGCGGCAATATCGGCCAAACGATGATTAAGCATCGTAGTGATTGCTTCCGTCAGGTATGTGACAGGATAGTATACAAAGGTACCGCGCATCTGCTTGGGCAGCAACTGTTCCTTCTGCTTAAACATAAACATGATTGTACTTGTGGTCTGCTCCTTATCCTTGCCTATTGCATATATGGTTCCGGGGGTATCCTGGACTTGTACAAATTCGCGGGGCTGAGGATTTTCGGGCATCTTAATAGGGCCGAAGATAGCCTTGATTTGTGCTTCGATGTAGTCGGGGTCAATATCGCCCACGACGATGATAGCCTGGTTGTCCGGACGATACCATTCTTCGTAGTAGTCGCGCAGGACCTGTGGCGGGAAATTATCCACGACCTCCATTGTGCCTATGGGCAGACGAACTCCGTACTTGTTGTCGGGATAAATTGTAGGTAAGAGCTGCTCGTACAGACGCATAGTACCCACCATGCGCATACGCCATTCCTCATGGATGACACCGCGCTCGCTATCTATTTCCTTGGGGTCAAGGAGAAGACCATCGGCCCAGTCGTGCAGGATAAGCAGGCACGAGTCCACCACGGCCTTATCGGCCACGGGAACGCTGGAGATGTTGTAGACTGTTTCATCTACACCGGTGTAGGCATTGAGGTTTTGACCGAAGCGAACACCTTTCGTTGCCAGCCAATCGATGACCTTATTGCCGGGGAAATTGACTGTACCATTGAAGCACATGTGCTCCAAGAAGTGAGCTAAGCCTCGCTGACTGTCATTTTCGAGAATTGAACCGACATTCTGTGCAATAAAGAAGTCAGCTTGCCCCTTAGGGGTTTCGTTGTGGCGGATGTAGTACGTCAAACCATTGTCAAGACGTCCTACGCGCAACGCGCTGTCGGCGGGTATCTCGGGCATACCCTGGGCGTTAACACCCAAGATGCCTATAACAGCCGCAGACAGGCTCATTAATAGCTTTTTCATTTGATATATCATTTAATGTGATGTGATTACTTTTCACGTATCATATAAGTTAGACGTGCCATTTCCTAAAAAGTGACACGTCTGACGGTTAAACATTGTTAAACTGCGCAAAGCGCTCAGTCATTGAGGTCTTCAAGACCGAAATATGCTATGCCTTTGGGCGAAAGTAAGTCTACAAGCTCGTAAGGCTCAAAGGCTATTTCGATATTTCCCTGAGCGTAAGAAGCAATTTCGTAGGGTTGGTACGAGAATACTATTTCGCCCAATGAATTGATATAGAAATTGCCGTTTTCGGGTAAGCCTTCAACGTCCGTAGGACCGATGGCGCTGAAAAGTTCACTGGCGCGATCACCGATAAGTCGCGGCATTTCCTTCAGACCGTCGGCCGAGAATAAGTCATAGAGCGTGATAATGCCTTGCAGGGATGATTCCGACGAATAGCCGAAGTTGATGTATCGTGTGCAGTTCATACCGTGAGCTGCGCCGGGTTCAAGCGACTCGGAACGCACGCAGTAGACCAGTAGCGACGGAGTCAGCGTATGCACATAACCATTGACGCTGGCCTCGCCAAGAGTGGTGGCATCTTCAGCAGTAGCCGGTACGGCCTTGTATCCACCTTCGGACGGACGAGTGCGCATCCATGCGGCAGCAGCTCCCATGACAGGTGTGCCCGCTTTTGCATCAAAAGCGTATGCGCAGATGCTGTCGCACAAAGCCGAGATGTCGGCCGATGCGATACGCGTAGGCATCACGATGCTTACCGAGTCATAGAACTGGACGTCTTTGTCGCTGAGGAAATCGGCGGCAGAGCCCACGAGCGAATAAGTGGCACTGCGCTGAAAAGTCGTAAACGCAAGGTCCGCCTCCGGTTGACCTTCGGTAGTAAAGCGGTCGGTACATGACGCTAACCCCGAAACGATAATGCCACTTAGGGCGATGATTAAACCATTTAACTTCATAATGTGTAGTGACTTTAAGACACTGTATGTAGTGTCGAATATATATTATAGTCTATATATAACGTATAAACTATCAGTTTTGTATTGAGTAACAGTATTTTTTACTTCTGCGTCGATGTGCCGTTGACGTCCTTCAAAGCTTGATATACTTGGCTGAACAGACGCGGACGGATACCGCAAGCATTGAAAGCATCGTTATCGCGCGTGGGGTTGACGCGATTGCATAGGAAGATAAAAAACATGTCATTGGCCGGGTCTACCCAAAACACCGTACCCGTAAAACCAAGGTGACCGAAAGTCTCGGCAGTAGCCTCTTCGCAAGTGGGCGAGTTGTCGGGATTGGTCGTATCCGGTTTGTCAAAGCCCAGACCTCGGCGGCATGTAGTGCTTTGGTCTGTTGTAAAGAGTTTGACTGTGCGTTCCGACAGAATTCTGTCGCCGCCATATACGCCGCCGTTAAGCCACATTTGGCACATTTTGGCAAGGTCGTCCGCATTAGCAAAAAGTCCGGCATTGCCTTGTACACCGCCGCTGAAGTCCGCCATTTCGTCGTGCACATATCCCCAAACGGTCTGACGGCGAAGGTATGTATCCTTTTCGGTAGGCGCAATCTGAGAGCGAGGATGTTCGACTAACGGTCGGTAGCACATTGTCGTCATGCCCAGAGGAGCCCAAAGATGGGTGCGACACCACTGCTGATGCGGAGTCGCGGTAGCCCGCTGTTCAGCATCCATGAGTAGTGCAAAATTGAGGCACGAGTAGTTGTAACGTTTGGAGGCTCGGAGCGGTATATTGTAAATTCGCTGCATCACGCTGTCATAAGAGCATTGTCCGACATATATACCGTCGGCCGCAGCAATATCCAGTTGAGCCGTACGTACGGGAGCGGTGATACCTCGGCGCAACTTTGCAGAAGTGGCGCCATACAGACCGCGTTGTACCAATATAGTGTGTAAACTATCCTTTCGGTGTACCAGCAGCGGACGTACGTAAGTAGTCGTATCCATCATCATATCAAACATATTAAGTGCCGCCGGCATTCCGCTCTCATGATACAGCAATTGGCGAATAGTGATATCCTGCTTTCCGTCCGTCCGTGCCGCCAAAGCGGGAATATACTGTGACACTTTGGCATCCACATCAATTTTCCCATGATCTACGGCAGCCATAATGCCCGGAAGAGTGCCCATAGCCTTGCTGACAGATGCGAGGTCGTACATAGTGAAGGGTGTCACCATATCGCCGCCGGCAGTAAGGCGTCCGTACGAGCGGTCAACCACGATGTCGCCGCCGCGACCGATTACAACTTGACATCCGGGGAAAGCTCCTGATGCCAAGGCCTCGCCGACTATGGCATCAATACTATCGGTAAGAGCGGCACTCATTCCGTGTGCTTGGGGCGAGGAATATCCCAAACGAGTTTTATGCAAGCGATGACCGGTACCAATTTTGGCTATGCCGTGCAGATTGACGGGTAGAGTACCCGATACTTCTATTCCGCCGAAGACAGCCTCTGCAGCAGCTCGTCGCAACTCCGGAGTGTCATCATACGCCAATACCAACGCCTGTTCATGACCCAAAGTGCCACCTTTAAGGCGAGACATTTTGTACGGGTTGACAAAAAACACTTCCACAAGAGATACTTTGCCCGTGCCCTTTGCCTTGACAGCCTTAGATAAGGCACTCAGAGCTTGACGAGACGAGCCCTTGTCATTGAATACGCCTACGATGACCGTATTGTGCTTGCATATTTCCTTTATATCGGCTGCGCTGAAAGATCCGGCTCGAGCTGTATAGAAGTCTACCGGAGCATATCGGCGACAAGTGTTGCTGAAATCATTTGAGGCCTCGGCTCCGATGCTCACGATTGCAATGTCTTTCTTCCGGAGATGACGCAAAGGCAAGACTTCGTGCTCGTTGCGTATTACGGTGATTGCGCCTTCGGCAAGACGACGCATCAAATCTGCAGCACCGACGCTGTTGATGCGTTCCGATAGACGGTTGTGGTCTATAGGCTTGTAATTGGCGAGTCCCAAATAATACTTGTAGCGAAGTATGCGTCGGCAATGAGTTTCCACCTCATCAGCCGATATCGTGCCGGCGTTTATAGCCGCCATTACAGCGTCAATGTCCTTTGCTGCATTAGGCGGACACAAGAGCACATCAGCCCCGGCACGTAATGCAGCCACGCACGGATTCGCGACAGCCTCTGTCGCGCCCTTCATACCCAATGCATCTGTATATATCAGCCCGTCAAATCCCAGAGTATTGCGCAGCAAACCAGTAGTGATTGTGCGCGACAATGAAGCCGGAGTACCGCTTTTGTCATAAGCCGGTACAGCAAGATGTGCTGTCATTATTCCGCTGTGGCCCTCGGCAATGAAGCGACGGAAAGGCACCAATTCCACCTGCTCCATCTGATGCTTGGTGCGCGTCAATGTCGGCAGAGTTTTGTGCGAATCGCTGCTGGTGTCTCCGTGTCCGGGGAAGTGCTTGGCAACAGCCTGTACGCCGCCGTCTTCCAGACCTCGCGAATATGCGCAGACAAGAGAGGCGACCTTATGAGGATCCTCACCGAACGAGCGGTACGAAATAACCGGGTTGTTAGGATTGGAATTTACATCTGCTACGGGAGCGAAATTTACATGTATGCCCATAATGCGGCATTCGCGAGCCATCTCGCGCCCATACTCGTACATCAACGCCTCACCATTGTGTATGGCACCCAACGCCATATTGTGCGGAAAGCGCGGAGTCTTGGGTATACGCATACGCAGACCCCATTCGCCGTCAAAGGTCATCAATAACGGCACGCGAGCCTGAGCCTGTGCGTAGTCAGTCATGTCGGCATATTGGTCGATAAAACCTTCGGTGAATATCAGTCCGCCGACTTCGTTGTCTTTGACCAGAGAGCGCAACGTGGCACGCGAAACATCACCGCGCGTAGGTACGACTTTCGGGAAGAACAGTTGTGCAACCCTTTGGCGTGGAGTCAATGAGTTGTAAACCGAATCAACCCAGCGGTTACATGCTGCAGCATTCGTCTTTGTCGCGAAATTAACTGTACGTTGCGTTTCGACGCCTTTTGACGACGATACAGGTGTGGCGACAATGCACACCGAGGCAATGAAGGCAAAAAGTGCTGCCGTTGAGGTTGTATATAAACGAGATATTGTCATATCGTTATTATTTGCTTCAGCCGCCACGGTCGATGCGTAAAACATCGTGGACGGTGACGGCTGAATTTTGTCGTGTTCTGTATTGGAATTTTAGTTGACAGAATGCATACGAACGGTTTTGTCCGGATTGAGGCGGCGGGGTAGGGACTTGTCGTTGCGTACATAGTCCACAAGTTCATCAAACACCTTATCCTTGGAGGATGCGACAATCTTTCCGCGAGTAAAGCCGGTCATATAGTCACCGCCTCCGGCAAGATAGTTGATGGTTACAACGCGATATGTCTTGTTCGGATCGATGCTTTTGCCGTGAAGCTTGGCAGACACAGCCTTTTTTGTCTGCGGATTGAAGGCCACGTCAACGCCCTTGCTGACACCGTTTCCATTGGTTGATGCCATAACATCGAATACAGACATAAGGTCAGATCCCTTTATATCAACCACCTGAATGTAATTGGTGAATGGCATCATCGTTATAAGTCCGCCTTCTGTTATCTCACCTTTAGCCATATCGTGGCGTATGCCGCCCTTGTTTATGATTGCGAAATCGGCTTTTGCCAGATTGTTGGCTGCGAGCAATTTATTGCCGCGATTGTATATGAAGTCCGAAACAAAATTCAGCAACTGAGGACCATCGGCAGGCAGGTTTAAAGCAGCCTGACGTCCCGTGGGGACATGCATTAGCGAGTCCACTCCGTGCCGATAAGGTTCAAGGGCTTGGTCAAGTTCGCGGTCGACGCGTCCGTCAAGACGTGAATTAATCGGTATAAGCGAGTATTCGGTGCTGTTGTTGTCTGATAAGTTGATGACAATACGACCGATGTTGACGCCATACCTACCTGTTTGAGCGACCAAAACGCTGTCTCCGTTGGCATTGGCTATACGCCACGGCATCCCTGCCTTTGGATGTGCGGGGTCGATGACATCGTGGCTGTGGCCTCCGATGATTACGTCTATATCCTTGGATGCTTTGGCAAGGGCCACATCTCCGATAGTACCTTCTCCATCCGGATTGTATCCTATATGCGTAATGGCAATGACGGCATCCACGCCCTCCACATATTTCAGATATGCAGCGGCGGCATTGGCACTACTAATAATGTCACGATAAGCGATACCATCGTAGTTGCCCTCCATAACCATTCCCTTGGGGTTAAGGTTGAGCGCAATAAATCCCACACGTTTTTCACCGATAGTGTCAATACGGTAGCGTTGGAACATCCCGGCAAGCGGACCGCTGAAATCGTAATTGGTAGATAGTAGAGTTGCGTGGCTTCCGCGGAGATTCTCGGCCAATTGTTCGGATCCATTGTCGAATTCATGGTTGCCCAAAATTCGTATGTCGTATCTCAACGTGTTCATCAACGAGTTTTCGACCTCACCTTTGTACAGATTGAAGTAAAGAGTGCCTTGAACGATATCACCGGCGTCAATAACACTTACATAAGGGTCACAGGCACGCACACTGTCTATAACAACTTTGCGCCGTAGTATACCACCGAGGCCTTTGCTGTCAGGGTCTATGTGCGAATGAGTATCGTTGGTGTGTAGTATGGTGAGCCGTTGAGCCGGAGCATCGATAGCCATAGCCATACACACCAGAGCACTTGCGGCAATAATACCACAGCGTCTAAGCATAGATAATGTGTTGTGTGTCATAAAAGTATTGAATATTAATAACCAAGGCTTTATGCCATAGGCTTAAACGGCCGAAGCATATAAAGTCTTTACGATGCAAAAATACTCATTAATTCGCAAACACCTACTATTTTAATGATAATAAATGCATGCAGCATTATGTAAAATTAGCTAAAAATAAACGAATAATCATTAATTTGTTTGATGGTGTCTGTCGGAGTCTCTAAATTTGCACAAACAAAACGGCGTATAATAATACACGTCAATCAGGTACGGAATTTTTCCGATTTATATTTTTTTCTTTTAAGGACATCCCTTTTTGCAGGGTTGTCCGTATGGTGTAGACTATTATCACAACTTGTGCAACCGTATACTCGCCATACACTTAAACTTAATATGTTGACTTAATTCAGGTATATAAAATCAAGGTTATTAATTATGGAGATTATGTTCAGACACTTATGCCGGCAGGTATTGCTATATACCGTCATCTTAGCCTCGGCAATCTCTGCACATGCAGACAGTTTTTTGATACCCGGGGCTGCCACACACGATTCTAAGACCAGCCAATATGTACGCAACTGGTGGCCGGCTAACGGGCAGACAGATAATGTCGCAGCCAACGCATGTTATGATATGACAGTGCTTGGTTCGCACTTATGGGTACTTGCCTACGAGAACGGCGTTGCTTCGGTTAAGATAATTAACGACGGCGGCATAGACAAGATCAATGACCAAGAGAAACATGTCAAATACTCGTTGGTGCGCGAAGCCAATCTCACCGGTATCCGCGAACGGCTTAAACATCTATGTAAACACAACAATATGGTCTATGGACTCGCTATCGTTGGTACAACCGCAACCATATACCGATGGGATAGCGAGGATAGTGCGCCGGTGGAGATCTACAGCGAAAACCATGACTCGACAGACGATGTCAAAGATATGGGTACACATCCCGGCGACGGCAACATCTACCTGCTTGAAGACAATGGCAATGCAACATTTGTTCGAGTGCTTGTCGAGGGTGAAAACGGGCAACTTAGGTCAAAAAAAGTCATCTCGTTGCCATACCTCGGCATCACAGACGCATACGCACACATAGATCCACAAGAGGACGGTTCGTTCTGGGTTAAGACTAACGGAACATACGGAGAACATTACTCAGCAGAAGGCGTACTGATTGATCGACTTTCGTCGACGGGGTTAGGTGCGCCCAACGGCATCGGCCAATGCCATTTTGTATACTCAGACCGTAAACTTGCTCTGAGTATCGACTTTTGCAATGATATAAACAACTTAGACGACCATACCGAGTCGTGGAATACGCCCATGATTACATTGACAGACTACACCGATGGGACGGATTTCACCAACGGTGACGGCAACGGTAAACAGACAAGTTGCATCGGGCGTGTATCCGATCGATACAGCGTGCATTCTCAGTCAAATATCAGGACAACAGCTTGCGACTATATTCTTAATGGACGTACACTTACGATGTATGCGCTCGATTGTGACGGCGGCATATTTCGTATACGCTACACTATGCCCGATATCGCGCTCAAAGCAAGTATTGAGACCGGATACAGCGAAACCGGAGATGATATCACACATTTTGTCGCGACAGTATCCTTCAACTCGCTTACGGAGGCGCAACTCAACGAAATCAATGACAATGACACCAAGGATTTCAACTGCTACATTATATACATAAGAGACAAAGAAGGGAATATCATAGCCGAGCAATTCATCAATCCCGACGTATATTTTGACGAGAACGACAATGTCACTTATATGTTCCAGCCTTCGTACACCTTTACCCTTGAGCGAAACGATGCGTACGAATATAGCATCGGGCATGAAATTGAAGCCGAAGTTCTCTTTGGTATGTACAGCCCGCGAGATATGTACGAAGTTCCTATCGGTACCGAGACAGCACAACACGACTATCCCGTAGACCTCGGGCAACCCGCCGTAAAATACTATAGCGGCAGCGGCGCCAATCAAGGCAATTGGCGCGTAGATATAGACTTTGATGCAGCGGATGACGGAGGAGCATCCCGCGAACCGGTATCATACTATGTGGTCGAGTCCAGCGCTGATAATCATGTATGGCATACGGTAGAAGACCTATACTATATCGTTGGGTCCCGTATGGTTGCCGCAGGAACGGAAGCCCATATCCCCGGTACATACGATTTCGGGCAGAAAGGCTATGCCTTCGGACGTCGGGAAAGTCCCGAACAAACTACGGCCGTGTGCACATATATTACCAAGCAAAATCCTCAGAATCTGCAGTACCGCGTCCGCGCTGTATACGCCTCATCAAATAACCTTATCACAAAAGAAGCAGCCAAGACAGCCGCACCGATAAGCAATGGAACAAGTGCAGTAATGGATATTACGGATAAAACAGCCGATGTCTTTACGGCATATCCGACGTATGCGACTTCATCCGTGACCGTAGAAAGCTCGGATATTCTAAGCGACAATATCGAGATATATGGATTAAACGGTGCATTGGTGATGCAGATGCAGGGACAAAGAACAAATGTGCAAACGATAGACATTACATCTATTCCTAAGGGAGCATATATACTCCGCATCGGAGGGAAAACAGCTTATTTCTTCAAAAAATAGCATTAGATAATTCTACATAACAGGTTGACATCTATATGCGTTTGTAAGCAGAAGTCGTATTGGCTTCTGTTTTTTCCTGACTTCGTCACTCAAAAAACACGTATTTTATAACTGATTGATAAACAATATTTTGTATCTTTGCGTACCCTTGTTTTGGGGTACGCAAAAGGTTTTTTAACTATGTTTGTCAAAAAAAGAAGAATCGTTCCGGAACAACAAGTATTGTAGTTGCGGAAAAACAAAAGGCAATTATAAAGAGTTGGTTACCATAGGTGTTGCCAAAGATGCTAACGATATTGATAGTATAGTAAATGCTGGACGTGAATGGATTTCCAAAGAAGAATCCCGGCGCCATCCACAACTCGATTTATATGGTGAGGAGCGTGAGGCATGTGACCGTGAGCGCGAAGAAGTCCGCCGCGTTCTGTCCAATGTCAGCAATATTCTTCTCAACGGATGCGACTTGATATTAGATCGCACGTTTGATAGGATTGGTTTCAATCGTATTGACGATGATGTATTCCGCAAACTTGTAAAGGCTCGTTTAGCATATCCAACAAGCAAGGCCGCTACGGTGGAATATCTGAAAAACCACTTTGACGAAGATGTGGATCTCTCAAAAATCTATCGCTATCTTGACAAGCTTAGCGACCATCAGCACGAAATCGTACAGGACATTAGCGTGCGTCATACAGCGAAACTGTTCGGTGGAAATATCGGAGTGCTATTAGAAAATCGCCAAACTCTTTGATGAAGATTTTTGGGGTACGCAATGACGAAGTCAGGAGATAATTCTACATAACAGGTTGACATCTATATGCGTTTGTAAGCAGAAGTCGTATTGGCTTCTGTTTTTTTTGTGAGGTAGTGTCACAAAACAGGCTTTGCTGCGTCTAACATATGGAGGCCATCCAAGGAACAATTCATAATAAGACGATAAGAACAAACACAAGGATAATGAAACCAATCAAATCAATAAAACCGGCACTCTCGGCACTCGTTCTCTCGGCAGTATGCCTGCCCGCTGCGGCGCAGACTGTACCGGCGGACACGATACAAGAACCTGCGGACACCACGCAAATAGAGGAACTGCAAGAAGTGATTATACAAGCGCCTAAAGTCGTACGTAAATCCGATATGGACTTGTATTTTCCGAGCAGTAGCGCCGTTGAACATTCCAAGAATGGTATGACGCTGCTACGCAATATGATGATTCCGTCTTTGGAGGTCAACGAGGTGATGGGGACGGTGACTTCTGCCGGTCAGAGCGTACAAGTGCGCATCAACGGGCGCGAAGCTACCGTCAAACAAGTGAATGCTCTACTTCCGCAGAGCATTAAGCGCGTTGAATGGATAACCGAACCGGGGTTACGCTACAACGGAGCTTACGCAGTACTGAACTTCATAGTGCGTAATCCTGACGCAGGAGGCTCGTTTATGGCGGACGCTATGCCGGCACTGACGGCCAAGTGGGGACAATATAATGCCAACGTCAAGCTCAATTACGGGCGCTCACAATGGGAGGTAGGCGGCGAATACAAGCTCACCAGTGATCTTGACATATACCGTGATTATATGGAGCGTTTCACCTATGCAGACGGGACGTCACTGACACGCAACGAAAAAGCTCAAGGAGGAAGTCTCGATAATAACTTCGCGTACGCCAATCTGACTTACAGCTATATAAAGCCTGATACTACAACCATTTACGTTGGCTTCTCCATAAATAGGGACATGGGAACGGGCAACGAATATAACGGACTGATGTCGATGAGCGACGGACGCCCGGATATCCTGTTGCGGGACGTAACAAACAGTCGCGGAACTTCGCCGGCATTCGGCGCATATTTTGAACAAAAATTTCCTCGTCGCCAGTCGCTGGTAGTGGACTTGAACGCGTCATGGGATATGGGCCGTACATACAACAGCTATGTGGAGCGTGATGCTGCCTCCGGAGATTTACTCACGGACGTGTCCACTGATATCTATGACCGTAACCAGGGATATGCGATGGAGGCCGATTATATCAAGCGTTGGGACAACGGTCGTTTGACGGCAGGTGCATCATATAAATACAGTCGCAGCCGCTCGCAGTACGACAACCTTGATGGGGAGATTTTCCACCAGCGTCAGGACAAGGCATACTTTTTTGCGGAGTACTACCACCGTATTAATAAAGTGTCGCTGACCGCCGGTATGGGTGCTAATTTCACATCCTTCAAATTTGCCGAGACAGGGCAGGGCAATAGCTCATGGAATATGCGCCCCGAATTTTCCGCCTCATATGCCATAAACAACAAACACCAATTACGTCTCAACTTTACCTCCTGGCAGACTGCGCCGACGCTGATGCAGACAAATATCGCCGCACAACAGCTCGACGGTTTCCAGTGGCGTATCGGCAACCAGGACTTGAAAACCTCGTCCTCGTATATGCTGTCGCTGCGATACAATTTCACATTGCCACGAATCATAGGCTCCTTCGGAATCAACGGCTTCACCTCACCCAATGCCATTGCCCCGTACATGTACTGGGACGGAGACCGTCTTGTGACATCGTATGAAAACAGTCGCGGCTTCCAGCAATTGTTACTGCGTTTTTCACCGCAGGTTGAGGTCATTCCCGGATGGTTTATGGTCAATGGCACTATCATCTACAGCGCCGAGCGTATGCGTGGCAACGGTTATACGCACTACAACCACAATTGGAGCGGCAGCGTATCGGCCAATATCACTCACTGGGGGTTCACACTGATGACCAGCTACCAGCGTTCGGCCAAAGAACTTTTCGGCGAAACAATCTCCTGGGGTGAAAACCTGTCTGTGGTGATGCTCTCATACGACTGGAAAAACTGGAGTTTCGGCGGCGGTGTGATTATGCCTTTCGGTAGATATGACCAAGGATCGAAACAAATCAGCCTTTATAACACCAACGAAAGGCATACTCGTATGGATATGCGAATGCCGTACCTGCGCATATCCTACAACGTCCAGTGGGGACGACAGAAACGAAGCGTGAACAAACTGATAAACGCCGATGCGGACACACAACGTTCGACAGCCGGAGGTAGATAATAACGCCGGACAAAGCTAAAATAAGGTTGAGTTGAGCCGGGTCGGCTGTCATCTAACAATACATAGATGGCAGCCGACTTCGGCGTTTTGTGCGCACAAAAGACAGCCAAGAAAGCACCTAATCAAAAAATTATTCGTATTTTTGCTGAAAAATGTAGGGCGTTGCCGATTGTGGTGGCGTCAGATTAATTGTATGCACAACCCAATCATCTGAAACAGATATGCTTATCATAGGTATAGCCGGTGGAACCGGTTCGGGCAAGACCACAGTCGTCAATAAGATTATCAACGCGCTTCCGGCCGGGGAAGTCGCAGTTTTACCACAGGATTCCTACTACAAGGATTCCAGCCATATTCCGCCCGAAGAACGCAGTAAAATCAACTTTGACGAGCCTGCCGCCATCGAATGGCCGTTGCTGCGCAAGCATTTGGACATGTTGCGTCATGGCCAAAGTGTCGAAATGCCCACGTATTCGTATCTGACATGTACACGTCAGCCCGAAGTGGTACACGTCGAACCACGCGAAGTTGTCATTGTCGAAGGTATTCTTGTATTATGCGAGCCGTCCTTGCGCGAGATGATGGATGTCAAAGTGTTTGTAGACGCAGACCCGGATGATCGACTCATACGAGTCATTGCTCGCGACTGTATCCAACGCGGTCGTACGCCGCAAATGGTTATTGACCGCTACCAAGGCGTACTTAAACCCATGCATATGCAGCATATCGAACCGTCCAAACGATATGCCGACCTCATTGTGCCGCAAGGCGGAAGCAATACCGTTGCCATAAACCTGTTGACCGACTATATCGAAAGCAGACTGCGTCGTTCGCACAATACGCCCCAATAATCACTCAGCATGAAGATTTCTGTACCCAAAATTTCGCTGCCAAAGATATCCCTTCCGCATATAGGCAAGAAAAGTCGGGACAAAGAAGGCAACTCCTCGGCTGTAGATCAAACGAGCCTGCCGGAAGTAGATGACAGCGAAGCAATGCTGCGCACCGATGATCTTGTAAAAATTTACGGTAAGCGCACCGTTGTCGACCATGTGTCCATAAACGTCACAAAAGGGGAGATTGTCGGGCTTCTCGGTCCCAATGGAGCCGGGAAGACCACGACCTTTTATATGACCACAGGCCTGATACGGCCTAATGCCGGCCGTATATACCTCAACGATACCGACATCACATCCTATCCGGTCTATAGACGTGCGCAATGCGGTATAGCATACCTGCCGCAGGATGCCTCGGTATTCCGTAGTCTAAGCGTAGAAGACAATATCCGTGCCGTACTCGAAATGACGGGCAAGCCCAAAGAATACCAAAAAGCAAAGCTCGAAAGTCTTATCGACGAGTTCAACCTCCAGAAAGTACGTCATAATCTTGGTAGCCGACTGAGCGGTGGCGAAAGACGCCGTACCGAGATAGCACGTTGTCTTGCCATAGACCCGAAATTCATTATGCTTGACGAACCATTTGCCGGAGTCGACCCCATAGCCGTCGAAGACATCCAATCCGTAGTCGTCAAACTTAAAGAAAAGAATATCGGCATACTAATTACCGACCATAATCCCCACGCCACACTTAGCATTACAGACCGCGCTTACTTGCTTTTTGAAGGTCGAATACTATATCAGGGCACTTCGCGTCAATTGGCCGAAAACCCCGTGGTACGAGAAAAGTATCTTGGCCGTGACTTTGTATATTAATCATAACGCGTCAAACTAAACACGAGAAAGAATCCTTTTTTTCGAAACGACCAAAGACGATGAAAAAGACTATAAAAAAAATTGCAGTAGCTACCGCAATATTTGCAGTTGCCGTACCTGCCGTCCAAGCACAGGTAGATTTTTCACGACTGATTAGCGGAGCACAAAAAGCCGTACAAGCGTTCACCCTCAGTGATGAGCAAATCAACGCCTACGTACACGAATACATACAGCACAGCGATTCGACAAATAAAGTGCTGCCCGAGACATCGCCATACGTCATCAGACTGCGCACGCTCACTCAAGGCCTGACAGACGTCGAAGGCACTCCGCTTAACTTCAAGGTCTACGAAGCCACAGAAGTCAATGCTTTCGCATGTGCAGACGGCAGCGTGCGCGTGTACTCAGCACTTATGGACGCCATGGATGACAATGAATTGCTTGGCGTTATCGGACACGAAATGGGACACGTAGCACACCGCGATTCTCGCAAGGCGTTCCAGACTGCATTAATGACTTCGGCCCTTAAAGACGGCATAGCATCAAGAGGCGGCGTAGTGGCACAACTCACCGACTCGCAACTCGGCCAACTGGGCGAAGCCCTTGTAAACGCGCGCTACTCACAAAAACAAGAAAATAATGCCGACGATTACGGCTACGATTTTCTGAAAAAGCATGGTAAGAATCCCGCAGCAATGGCCGCGTCGTTCAAAAAGCTGAAACAACTTGAAGGCGCATCATCGACCGGGACCAATATGGTCAACCAACTTTTCAGCTCCCATCCGCAATTAGAGAAGCGCATAGATCGAATGGAGAAGAAATGCAAGAAAGACGGATACGATTTGGCAACCTTAGCCGGTAAAACGCAGGCCGACTACAATAAGGCGACAACAGCCACAGCATCCAAGAGCAGCAAGACCTCCAAATCGACAAAATCCGGTAAGTCCGGCAAATCGAGCAAGACTTCAAAGACGTCAAAGTCTACCAAGAGTTCCAAATCCTCGAAGACGTCCAAGAGCAGCAAGAATTCAAAGAAATAAAATAACGAATATTCGGCCTTTATTCGGGATATGAGTACCTGCCCCGTCCCGAGAGGCCGAATAAACATATCTATAGCAATATGACACCTTCCCGGCAAGGATTCTTTCGAGTGGCCTCAGTCGTACCGTCAGTGGCCGTAGGCGATGTACGCTCAAATACCGAAGCAATCATAGCAAAGGCCCGCGAACTTTCCGCCAAGCATGTGCGCGTTGCAGCATTTCCCGAGCTATGCATTACCGGTTATACATGCGGAGACCTATTTCATAACGACCTTTTGCTGGAAGCGTCCGAAGCGGCGATTCAGACACTTCTAAACGAATCGCGCACCTTTAGTTGCACAATCATCGTCGGAGTGCCCGTTAGGCTACATGCCACGCTATACAATTGTGCTGCAGTCATTTGTAACGGCAAACTTGAAGCACTTATCCCAAAGATATACATACCCAACTACAACGAATTTTACGAAAAACGTTGGTGGACTTCAGGGCTCAATGTAGACACAACAATAGAATTTGCAGGGCAAAAAGTGCTACTATCCGCATCAACACTCCTTAGAGTAGACGGCGTACACTTTGCTATAGAAATATGTGAAGACCTATGGACCGCGATACCGCCCAGCTGTAGACACGCTTTGACCGGAGCGGAAGTTATATTCAATCTATCCGCCTCGGACACCATAGTCGGTAAATACGAATATATTTCCGACCTGATAAAACAACAATCGGCTCGATGCCTCTGTGCATATGTATACTCATCATGTGGATACGGCGAATCATCTACCGACCTCGTGTTTGACGGCATTGCCATGGTAGCCGAAAACGGCAGTATGCTTGAATGCGCACAGCGCTGGCAACGTCAGCCACATTATGCTATAGCCGATATTGATGTTCGAGCAATACGTCGTGACCGAATACATTGCAGCTCATTTCACGATTGTACAACCGCACAAGCGCCGGCCGCGGTACATATAATAGATATTGACGCTAAGCCAACCGATGATACCGGTGAAGCTCTGAAGCGTCGAATTCAACCACTGCCGTTTGTGCCTAATGACACAGACAGTCGAGGCAAACGTTGTTTAGACATTATTAATATACAATCTGCCGGGCTGAGCAAGCGTTTGGAATCGACCCATACACGAAATCTCGTTATCGGTATTTCGGGCGGCCTTGACTCGACGTTGGCACTACTGGTGGCCGTACATGCCTTTGACAGCCTCGATATTGACCGTAAAGGCATTATCGGCGTAACTATGCCCGGCTTTGGCACAACAGGGCGTACATACAACAATGCCTTAGAGTTGATGCAACACCTTGGGATTACAATACGCGAGATCCCTATACGCGAAGCCGTGACACAGCACTTCAAAGACATAAGACATAACCCCGAGGTACGAGACGTCACCTACGAGAATTGCCAGGCACGTGAGCGCACACAAATACTCATGGATATTGCCAACCAAAGCGGAGGCATGGTACTCGGCACGGGCGATCTTTCCGAATTGGCGTTAGGATGGGCCACCTATAACGGCGACCACATGTCTATGTACGCAATCAATGCCGGTGTGCCAAAGACACTGGTACGTCATCTTGTAGGTACCTTTGCACGCTGGGCAGAAGATGATGGAGATGCCAAACTGCACAATGTCCTTGCAGACATAATTGACACGCCCATAAGCCCGGAGTTGATACCGGCTGACAGTCACGATAATATCACACAAAAGACAGAAGACCTCGTCGGACCATACGAACTGCATGACTTCTTTCTGTACTACATACTACGCTATGGGTTCGGTCCCTCACGTATATACTATATGGCGCGAACGGCACTCGGATACAAATATGATGACGCGACTATAAAGAAGTGGTTGACTATATTTATACGTCGTTTCTTCAACCAACAGTTTAAGCGTTCATGCCTTCCGGACGGCCCTAAAGTGGGTTCGGTATGCCTATCACCACGCGGAGATTGGCGTATGCCAAGCGATGCAAATTCGGCACTATGGCTCGAAGAATGTCAGAAACTATAATCAAAGCATGAAGGCATCGTCCGGAAGATGGGTATCCAGCCGCTTAAGCCACATTGGCGGGACGCGAAGCGCACGCACAGGCAGCATCATTGCCATTGCGGGTGTAGCTTGTGCCGTTGCTGTAATGTTGCTTACGCTTGGTATTGCACTCGGCTTCAAACACGACATAAAAGCCAAACTCTCAGGGTTTGAGTCCCAGATAGACATCACTCCGGCGTACTCCTATATGACAGGGCGCACAGACAGCACTATCACCCTTGATGCGTCATTACACCGAACTATCGACAGCATTATGCCGCTGTCCACTACGACATTGGCTTTCAGACAACCGGCAATACTAAAGCCTGCAAACGACTTTTCGGCCATTGTTATATACGGATACGATGATGCACATAACCCAGCCTTTGAGAAAAAAAACATAATCAAAGGCACAATGCCGGACTACGCAAAAGATCAAACGTCAGATAACCGTATAGTCATATCATCTTATACCGCGTCAAGACTACGCCTTGATGTCGGGGACAAAATCACTGCATGCTTCTTTATAAACGGCGGAATCAAAGCCAGACCGATGATAGTTGCCGCTATTTATAATTCAGGCTTCGGCGAATACGATCATACGGTAGCTTACGGTAGTCTGCGTATGTTACAGCAGTTGAACAAAGTCGGCAAAAGCACGGGCAACATTATAGAAATTAACGGATTGCCGCAGGATGCCGTTTCAGCTAAAGCTCAAGTCTTACAGCAAGCACTTATTGACCGTGCACAACAGCACGGGTTGCCCGAAGTGCCAATAGTAGATAACATTACCCATACAGGGGCAATATACCTCAACTGGCTTGATTTATTGGATACTAATGTAATCGTAATTTTCGTCCTGATGTGCTGTGTAGGCTGCCTTACACTCATATCAAGTCTGTTTATCATTATCTTGGACAAAATTCAAGCCATAGGCATCCTCCGCTCCATAGGGGCCACTCGAGGATACGTAAATGCTATCTTTGTGCGCATCTGTATGCGTCTTGTAGGGTGGGGTCTCCTTATCGGCAATGTCATAGGAATAGGCTTCGGCTTTATCCAAGAACGCTGGCATCCGATAGGACTTGATCCAGAGATGTACTACTTAGACAAAGTGCCCTATACCTTTGATTGGATTGGTATACTGCTAATAAATGTAGGTGTAGCCGTTTTGGCATGGTGTGTGCTGATATTACCGGCAAAGGCGGCCGGTCGTGTTTCACCTGCACGGACACTAAGATACGAGTGATTTAGATGACAACGTCCGCGCCTAAGGGATATTTAGGCATAATTATTGTTTATTAAAACAATGAAGGACGCACGCAGGCCATCCATTGGCAAAAAAAGAAGTAACTTTGTATAATAAAACGCCAACAGTGGGTACACTTGGGCATAAGAGCCCGCTTCCCTCGGACGGCATACAACTATAGACAATGACACAAAGCACAGACATACAACAGCTTATTATCGAAGGAATACAAGAACGAAAAGGTCGCGGCATTACCGTTGTAGATATGAGTCATATCGAATCGGCAGCCACGCCCAAATTTATCATAGCTCAAGGCAGCTCGCCCACACAAGTAAGCGCCATTGCAGACAGCGTGCGCGAATATGTGCTTGAGCATGGAAATACCAAGCCATACAACTATGACGGATATTCCAATAGCGAATGGATAGTAATTGACTATGGCGATACGCTTGTGCACATATTTCTACCGGAAGCACGTCTGCGCTACAACCTCGAAGACTTGTGGAGTGATGCCAGCATCACTAATATTCCGGACTTAGACTGACGCTATATAAAGCCAAACTTTCAATAAAGACTATAATTTCTCCAACAACGACAAGACACAAAGATGCCTATACCACCCATGGGTTCACGCCCTAATGCAAAACGCCCAAAGAACCGCTTCGGCTTCAGTATGTTCTGGATGTACGCCGTCATCATACTGTTTCTCTTCGGCATGTACTATATGGACAACAACTCGATGAACCGTGAAGTGGACTACTCCACGTTCGAGTCATACTTGTACAAAGGCGGTTTTACGAAAATGGTTGTCTACATAGACAAAAATGAAGCTGAAGGAGTCCTGACCGGCGCCATGGCAAAGCAGATATTCAAAGATCAATACACCACGGCCAACAAGTCCGAGGCTGTTGTTACGACCGTAATATCCAATGTAGACAAGCTAAGCGATAAGATAGACAAGGCCAAGGCCAACGGAGAGATCCCCAAATCTATGACTATCGAATATCGCAAGTCCAGTGCATTAAGCACCATACTTCTGACATTCGGCCCTATAATTCTTTTAGTCGGCCTATGGTTCCTACTTATGCGGCGCATGAGCGGTGCAGCAGGCGGAGCAGGAGGCAATAGCGTATTCAATGTGGGCAAGTCCAAAGCCAAGATATTCGACAAAGATAACGACAACAAGGTGACATTTCAAGATGTTGCCGGATTGCAAGAAGCCAAAACCGAAGTAGAGGAAATCGTTGAATTTCTGAAGAATCCGGCGAGATACACAAATCTCGGAGGCAAGATTCCGAAGGGTGCGCTATTGGTAGGCCCTCCCGGAACCGGCAAGACCCTTCTGGCAAAAGCTGTAGCCGGAGAAGCCAACGTTCCATTCTTCAGTATGAGTGGTAGTGACTTTGTCGAGATGTTTGTCGGAGTAGGCGCTTCGCGCGTGCGAGATCTATTCAGGCAGGCCAAAGAAAAGGCGCCCTGCATCATTTTCATTGACGAAATCGATGCTGTAGGTCGTGCCCGTGGCCGTAACGTTAATATGGGCAGCAATGACGAACGAGAGAATACGCTCAATCAGTTGCTTACCGAGATGGATGGATTTGGCAGCAATAGTGGCGTAATCTGTCTTGCAGCCACCAACCGCGTTGACATTCTTGATAAAGCACTTTTGCGTGCCGGACGTTTCGACAGACAGATATACGTAGACCTACCCGATGTAAATGACCGAGTGGCTATTTTCAAGGTTCACCTGCGAGACATCAAATACGATGAAGCGCTTGATATCGACCTTTTGGCACGACAGACAGCCGGATTCTCCGGCGCAGACATCGCCAACGTATGCAACGAAGCCGCGCTTATAGCGGCACGTCATGACAAAAGCATCGTCAGCTTCGAAGACTTCAATGCCGCCATCGACCGTATCATCGGAGGCCTCGAAAAAAAGAACAAGATTACCACCTCCGAGGAAAAACGCGGTATTGCCGTACACGAAGCAGGACATGCCACTGTATCTTGGCATCTACGCTATGGAGATCCTCTCATAAAAGTCACTATCGTGCCTCGAGGCAAGGCTTTGGGTGCCGCGTGGTATGTTCCGGAAGAACGCCAACTTGTGCCGGCACAGGCCTTGCTTGACCAAATATGCTCGCTGCTTGGCGGACGCGCAGCCGAAGACTTGATAATTGGACAAGTGACCACCGGCGCACTAAACGATCTCGAACGAGCTACCAAGGTAGCCTACTCCTATGTTTCGTTATATGGTATGAGTTCCAAGATACCCAACATCAGCTACTATGATTCGACGGGACAAGACTACGCATTTACCAAGCCTTATAGCGAGGGCCGTGCACGTATCATCGATGATGAAGTATCACGCATCATCAACGAACAATACGAACGAGCCAAAAACATTCTGGCACAATACAAAGAAGGGTTGGGCCGTCTTGCAGACGAATTGTACAGCCGCGAAGTAATCTTCACCGCCGATGTTGAGGCCATCTTTGGTCCGCGTCAATGGACGTCGCGTAGTGACGAGATTATGGCGTTGAATAAAGAAAACGATAAAGCCGCCTCCGATAACGACTCAAAAGAAGGGCAAGATAACGGTCAAAACGAAGGCGATACCTCAGCAGATAATGCCGAAGGCGATACAACAACGCCACCGTCGTCTTCCACTCAGGCAACGCCACCTCCGTTCAATGGAGACAAATAAATAGGCACAGCCGCACATAACAACAAATAGCAACAATAATGGCCGAAAACTCACTACTTGAACGCTTAGACGGCATCGATGCCCGTTTCCAGGAAGTTTCAACACTCCTGGCGGACCCCGAAGTAATTGCCGATCAGAAAAGATATGTAACCCTAACTAAAGAGTATAAAGATTTATCGGCACTAACCAAAGCCACAGATCGTTATCGCCATCTTTTGGCTGATATAGCAGACGGCAAGGAAATTCTTGAAAATGATGATGACGATGACATTAGGGCTATGGCTAAAGATCAAATCGAAAAAGCCACAGCCCAACTGCCGGAAGCAGAACAAGAAATTAAATTGTTGCTAATACCCTCCGATTCAGAAGATTCAAAAAACGCTATACTCGAAATACGAGCCGGTACAGGAGGAGATGAAGCTGCGCTATTTGCCGGAGACTTACTAAAGATGTACAGCAAATTTTGCGAACGTCGAGGTTGGTCCATTAACATCACGAGCTATACCGAAGGAAGTGCCGGAGGCTTCAAAGAAGTGATTGTCGCTGTCAGCGGCGATGGAGTTTACGGAGTACTCAAGTATGAAAGTGGTGTACATCGTGTTCAGCGTGTTCCGGCCACCGAGACACAAGGTCGCGTACACACCTCCGCTGCAACTGTAGCCGTACTGCCCGAAGCCGAGCCATTCGACGTCGAAATCAATGAAGGCGAGATTAAATGGGACACATTTCGCAGCGGCGGTGCCGGCGGACAAAATGTCAATAAGGTAGAATCTGGCGTACGTCTGCGCTATATGTGGCGCAACCCCAATACCGGTGAAACCGAAGAAATTCTGATAGAATGTACCGAAACTCGCGATCAGCCCAAGAATAAAGAACGTGCACTCAGTCGCTTAAGAACTTTCATATACGACAAAGAGCACCGCAAATACATGGACGATATCGCATCGCGACGCAAAACGATGGTGTCCACCGGAGATCGTTCGGCCAAGATACGCACGTACAACTATCCCCAAGGGCGTATTACCGACCACCGCATAGGATACACCATATACAATCTTGCTGCATTTATGGACGGAGACATCCAAGAATGCATAGATAGGCTTACCGTGGCCGAGAATGCCGAAAAGCTCAAAGCTGCCGAACTATAATCAATTCCATATACGACTATGAAACGCATCGAACTTGTCAACCAGATCAAATCCAAAGGCACCTTTCTCTGCATAGGACTTGACCCGGATTCAAAACTTATGCCGTCTGTACTTGGAACAGGCGCAGATGCAGTACTCACATTTAATAAGGCCATCATTGATGCGACCGCCCCATACTGTATTGCCTACAAGCCCAATACAGCGTTTTACGAGAGTTTAGGGCTGAAAGGGTGGGAGGTGCTGGTCTCCACTATAAAGTATATCAAAGACAACTACCCCAATCACCTTGTAATTGCAGATGCCAAAAGAGGCGATATAGGTAATACCTCCCGAATGTATGCTCACGCATTCTTTGAAGAAATGCAAGCAGATGCAGTTACGGTAGCTCCTTATATGGGGCAAGATAGTGTTCAGCCATTCTTGGACTACAAAGACAAATGGACCGTTCTTCTTGCCCTAACATCCAATAAAAGCGCCGAAGACTTTGAGATGATAGCCGATAAAAACGGCCATTGCATCTACGAGAGAGTGCTCAAACGTTCGCTACGATGGGGCAACCCCGTGAATATGATGTACGTAGTGGGTGCAACTCGGCCCGAAGCATTTGAAGCAATACGTAAAATAGTCCCGCGTCATTTTCTCCTTGTCCCCGGAGTCGGCGCACAAGGCGGCAGTCTTGAAGATGTTTGCGAATACGGCCTAAATGATGAATGCGGACTTATCGTAAATAGTTCTCGGGCCATCATATATGCATCCAATGGCGAAGACTATGCGCAAGCGGCAGCAATCAAGGCTCAAAAAACAGCGCAACGGATGGCTGAAATTCTTAAATCTAAAGGGCTTAAAGACGCTTAACCATATCTGTGAGCTTACGTTTTAGACGGCAAAAAGCGGCAAATATGGAATTTTTTCATTAATTTTGCATGCCGAAATGGCTCACAGCACAACAATACGTACAATCAACATATATCTAAACATACAATTCCAATAGATTATGACAATAGACAACTTTAACTTTGCCGGCAAGCGTGCCATCGTCCGTGTAGACTTCAATGTGCCCCTGGACGAAAACGGCAATGTCACCGATGACACTCGTATACGCGGTGCTCTTCCCACACTGAAAAAAATACTTGCCGATGGTGGTTCGCTCATCATCATGTCGCACATGGGCAAACCCAAAGGAAAAGTAAACCCCAAACTGTCGCTCAGCCAGATCAAAAATGTTGTGGCTAAAGCCCTGGGTCATGAAATAAAATTCGCTGATGACGCTGCTAATGCAGGTGAAGCTGCAGCTGCGCTCAAGCCCGGCGAAGTATTGCTGCTTGAGAACCTTCGCTTCCATGCCGAAGAGGAAGGCAAACCCGTAGGCATCGACAAGGAAGATCCCGCATACGATGCAGCAAAAAAAGAGATGAAAGAACGTCAAAAAGCATTTGCAAAGACTCTCGCATCTTATGCAGACGTATATGTGAATGATGCATTCGGCACCGCACATCGTCGTCACGCATCCACAGCCGTTATCGCAGACTACTTTGACGCAGACCACAAGATGCTCGGCTATCTTATGGAGAAAGAAGTTAAGGCCGTAGATAACATCCTGAGCAACATCAAACGCCCCTTCACCGCAATCATGGGCGGTAGTAAAGTTTCTACCAAAATAGGAATCATCGAAAACCTTATGAACAAGGTGGACAACCTTATCCTGTGCGGCGGTATGACATATACCTTCGCCAAAGCACTTGGCGGCAAAGTCGGAACATCCATTTGCGAGAACGACAAACTTGATCTCGCGCTCGACATCATCAAGAAAGCCAAAGATAAGGGCGTAAACCTTGTACTCGGCACAGACTGTGTAGCCGGTGATGCATTCAGCAACGACTGCAATACTCAGATATGCAGCGTTATGGAAATTCCCGACGGATGGGAAGGCCTTGATGCCGGACCCGAGACACGCAAAGCCTTTGCCGATGCAATCAAGGGCGCCAAGACTATACTGTGGAACGGCCCTGCCGGCGTCTTCGAATTCGACAACTTCACTGCCGGTAGCCGTGCCATAGCAGATGCCATCGTTGAAGCGACAAAGAACGGAGCCTTCTCCCTCGTAGGCGGCGGCGACAGCGTTGCTTGTATCAACAAATTCGGACTTGCCGACAAGGTATCCTATGTATCCACTGGTGGTGGCGCCTTGCTTGAAGCCATCGAAGGCAAAGTCCTTCCCGGTATTGCAGCCATCAAGGGCTAATCGACGATAACCGACAATAAAGACAATGCATCCGAATTTATAAGGTTCGGATGCATTGTCGTTTTATGTTATAAAACAAGTGCCGTCCCGAAAATCAGGGCGACACTTGCATTATGATAAAAGCCTAAGAAAGTCTATTTCTTGCTTATACGGAAAACGGTACCTTCGATAAGGCTTACCCAAACATCGCCTGTCGACGGATCAATGTCTATTCCATTAATCTCGCTGACACCAAGAGGGATGCTCCATACAACCTTCTGCGCAACAGGGTCTACGGCAGTCACGATGCCTCGACGACTTCCGGCATACACGATCCCGTTGCTGTCTTCAGCTACTATACACGGCGCATGTTCATAGCCCAGCCCCATATCGATAGTCCAAAGTTCTTTGAAGTCAGATGTACGCGTATCCACAGCCACCAATTCTCCGTCCATAGTCTTGGCATATACCCTCGAACCATCTCGGCTTACGCCGAGACTTTCACGATACTTATGGTTGTTGTTTCGCCACAACTGCTTTCCGGTTCTACGATCCAAGGCTGTCATATATCGGTCAGGAGCCACGACAAAGACCTTGTCTTCTGTTATTACCGGCACAACATTGCCGGGGCCTAACATATTAGCAGTCTTACCATTGTTCCAGAACCAGCGTAGTCGTCCCGTGCGCAGGTCAAGACACCGCAGGTTGGTATCCCAAGCTCCGAACACCACATCGTTATCTTTTATTGCAGGAGCAGCCTGACAATAATTGAATATCGAGTCATAGCACCATATAACCTTGGTAGGGTTGGCTGCATCACGACATTCGATGCGTTTATATCCGCCTTGAATATATCGTTTGCCGTCAGGAGATACCAAACCATCAGCAACGTATGGACCTTCCTTACCGGTTATATTGCGTACGATACGTCCTGTACGCGAATCCAGGACAAGTATGCCGCTGCAATATGGTGCAGCAACTAAATGCTTTTTACCGCCGAGAGCCACCGGGCGGCTGAATACAGATGCACCATCGGGAACACGCACAGACCAGCGCATTTGACCGTCAGACTTACCGATGGCCCTGACATTGCCAACAGAAGTGGCAAAATACGCGTTGTCAGCATCAAAACCGATACGAGTGAATATCGACGCGCTATCAGCCCATACACGTGTTACATCATATCCGGCTGGTATATTTGATTTATCAAAGCCGATACGAGCGTCTTTTATGGGAGTATGATTTGTTCGGTTAGACGTGGCAAAGCGTGCTACAGGGTCCTTGCCCAGTTGCTTATCGTATACGAATGTCCATTGAGGCGTCACATCGACAATGGAGTATCCGTAATTGCCCTTGCCCATATCCAGAGCGCGCACCATAACGCACTCAATATCACCTGCATCATATCGAATCCAGCGATGATAGTGACCGTTGATATGTGCAATCACAGGGTATTGCAACAATATATCGGCATAATCTCGCCAATTATCCAGATCATTTTGACGTATGGGGTAGTGGTTGAATGATAAGACCTTTGCCTCCGGAGTAACCAAACTGTCAAGTGTCGACTTGAGCCAGTGCAGGTCCTCCTGTTTGATGTGTCCGTCACCCATCTTCATAAACGGGCCGCAATTTATACCGACAACCACCAGAGAATCGATTTTGAACACAAATCGGTCATTGCCGAATATGTCCACAAACGTCTTGGTTGCGCTTTGACTCCAGTTGTTTTCGTGGTTTCCGGGCAGTACATACAGTGGGAACCTGATAGCGGACACGATGGATTTAACGTTGGCCAGCTGCTCATCACTGCCCTCGTTAGTGAGGTCTCCGTCTATGATGACGGCATCAAAATTCCCGGCATTGATTTCGCTCACAGCACGCCGCAACTGCTCGTCATTGGCATTGCCGGGCGTCACATGTATGTCCGACAGCACGGCAAAACGCTGCGACCACGCCATCGGTATGGCAATGGCAACAAACGCAGCAGCTAAAAATCTCTTAAGATGCATATTATCTTTTATTGGGTTTTATATTATGGTGAAACTTGGATTTTGTCGATATAACGTATGTAAAGATACAGACTTTTTTTGTAACTTCGCTATACATTATGAAAAAGATTGACGACGAAACACGGCAGCGCATACTTGATGCGGCAGATATTGTCGAAGTAGTTAGCGACTTCGTAAGCCTTAAACGACGAGGAGCAAACTATATAGGATTATGTCCGTTCCACAATGAGCGGACACCGTCGTTCTCTGTCTCACGCAGCCGCGGTATCTGCAAATGCTTCAGTTGCGGAGAAGGCGGGTCGGCTGTCAATTTCATAATGAAGATAGAAAACATCGGGTACTACGATGCGCTCAAATACCTTGCGCGCAAGTACGGCATCGAAGTCAAAGAACACGAAGTGTCCGCAGAAGAACGAGAAGCGGAAAACAGGCGCGAATCAATGATGGCCGTGAATAGTTTTGCGTTAGAACACTTCGAACACAATATACACGATACTGAAAACGGACGGGAAATCGGTCTTAGCTACTTCAAAGAACGCGGCGTCAACGATGAAATGATTAAGCACTTCCATTTGGGGTATGCACTTGATGCCCCTGACGACCTATTAAAATCCGCCTTAGCCAAAGGCTACCGCGAACAAGTGCTCTTAGACACAGGATTATGTGCCAAGAACAATCGAGAAATTACATACGACCGCTTCAAAGGCCGCGTAGTATACCCTATATTCAGTGTCTCGGGACGGCCCATAGCTTTCGGAGGAAGAACCTTGCGTTCCGACAAAAAGATAGCTAAATATGTCAACTCTCCGGAATCCGAGATTTACCATAAGTCATCGGTACTTTACGGCCTATATCAAGCCAAACAATCCATAGTACGCAAAGACAAATGCTTTCTTGTAGAAGGTTATATGGACGTGATTTCCATGTGTCAGGCCGGTATAACGAACGTAGTGGCTTCGTCCGGTACATCTTTGACACAAGGACAAATACGTCTAATACATCGCTTCGCGAAGAACGTTACCGTAATTTACGACTCGGATGCGGCAGGTATAAAGGCTTCACTCAGAGGCATAGACCTTCTACTTGCCGAGGGGCTGAACATCAAAGTGCTTTTGCTTCCCGACGGGGACGATCCCGATACGTTTGCACAGCACAACAGTCCGGCATTTGTCGAGAAATACATTGAAGACAACGAACAAGACTTCATCGGATTCAAGACTCGTATACTACTTGACGGAGCAAAGAACGACCCACTGCAGCGTTCACGAGTTATCACTGATATCATAAACTCTGTTGCATGTATCCCGGATCCGATAACGCGGCGTATATATCTGCAAGAGTGTAGTCGCTCGTTGGATATGGACGAGACAACATTGGCACTGCAACTGAAACGTGCTATGGCGAACAAAGAAGAAAAGCGCCACTACGAAGCCACGGTGAATGCGCAGACTCGAAAATTACCACAAGACTCGGACACGCAAAAGACCGAAGCAGCAGAAAAGCAGTCTCAGCCTCAAACAACAGATGCTGCAGTCACGACAGCAGACCAAGCATCCGCCGTCTTTGCTACATCGTCATCATTCATTCGTCCATACGAAATCGAATTACTCCGCTATGTCGTACGTTTTGGTATGACTAAGCTATGTGACGCATACGATTCGGAAAACAATCCCGTCGTGTTATCTGTATTTGGATATGTATACCAAGACTTTACGGACGAAGGCATCAGCTTTTCCACTGACGAATGCGCACGACTATGGGACGCGATTAAGGCTATAGCCGACAACTGGTCGGCAGACTGGAAAATACATAGCGAAATCACAGAACGCAAAGTTTCCGAATTTGAAGAAAAACGTCGTATAGAGATTAAAGAACAAGCCAAAGATATTCAAGATATCCAGAGACTGGAAAGCACCTTAGCTTTTGATGCAGAGCAGTTGAAAGAAAACCTCGATAAGACATTCGCAAGCAACTATCTCAGCGAACGATTACTCTCTCACCCGGATGATATTGTTCGCAACCTTGCCGGAGAATTAGCTATAAGCAAACACTCCCTTAGCAAGATACACAGCAAAATGACTAATATGCCCTCCGAGTTGGATACCTTGCCGCAGAAATTACCCGAAGCATTATATAGCCTAAAATACGCCATACTGATTGAGCACGAACGTTCATTGCGTGTTCAATTAACTAAATTGCAGAAAGATAGCAACAGTAATTTCGAGCAACAGATAAACTTGATACAACAGCTACGGGAGACCAATACCAGCATTAAACAGCTTGCGCATTTCCTTGGCGAACGAATATACGACCCGGCAAATCGGAAATAAAGCAGAAGTATTAACGGATGCAAAAACACCATAAACAAAACTAAGGCGAGAAACACCTTACACGTAAAATTACTATCTTTGCATCAGACAAAAGGAATAATGCCGAAAAACCTTCGGTACCTTAAATAAACCAGTCTACAGACATGAAACCGATAGCATTAACATTATCCGCATTGCTGCTTGTGAGTGCCCAAACATTTTGGACACTTGCCCAAGAACCGCATGTCGATATGCAGACAGATCAGAATGTTATCGATGATTATACCTCACAACTTACATCAAACATCGCAGATCCGACTTCGGCTTTTCTGAATTTGGATGAGCCTTTGCGCGAAGATGCTTCTGCTTACAGCAACGGAACGAGCAATTCGTTGGTATACCAAATTATTGACTACGCAAAAAACTATCTCGGACGTCCGTATCGTTCAGGTGCTAAGGGGCCCAGGGCTTTTGACTGCTCAGGGTTCACGAGTTTCGTATTCAGGAATTTTGATATATCCCTAAGTCCTTCGTCAAGAGATCAATACACACAAGGCGAACAAATAAATCTCAGTGAGGTTCGGCCGGGTGATTTATTGTTTTTTGGCGGACGTCGCGGCGGAAGCACAGTAGGACATGTGGCTATGGCTGTAGAAGTCAAAGACAATGGGACAATCAAGTTTATACATGCAGCCCAAAGAGGTATATGCTATGATACTTATCCGGACGGAGGCTATTATAGCAAACGTTTTATAGGCGCACGACGAGTTATCCAATAAAAAAGCATTGCATAATGCAATGCTTTTTTATTTAAACAATTGGTCGACGTATAATGGTCGTAATCTGTCAATTACGGCATCTCCGTATTCTTTCAACAGCGAACTCGAATTGGTCGTAGCTATAGCTACGACATACGCACCGGCAGCGCGTCCGGCCTTTAATCCATTTATTGAATCCTCAAAGACAATACAATTTTCCGGAGCGATGCCAATGCGTTTTGCTCCGATAAGGTATCCTTCCGGGTCAGGTTTTCCGTGACAAACATCTTCAGACGTGATTATATCAGTGAACATTGCGGCAAAATCCGGTAATTGCTCGACCATGTGCGACATCTTGAGGCGTGTACTACTTGTCACAATAGCCATAGGGATGCCTCGCGTCTTCAATTCAGAGACAAAACCATATACGCCATCAAAAAGTCTATATTCCATCAACTGTTCATGCTCTTCGAGAAGTTGCTTTATTCGCTGTTGCTTCTCCTGTTCAGGAAAATATGTATCAAGAATATAGGGTAGGGTGCATCCTTTGATTACCAGAGCAAAATCCTTAATACCGGTAGGATAAATTGCATCAATACCGCTCCAGAAATCAGTATATATACCTTCCGAGTCAATCAAGACCCCGTCAAGGTCGAACAATGCGCCGAGCCTACTATTTAAATCTACCATAAATTTGTGCAGCTAATTGCCTTGCTTGCCGTATATTGCTTTCAGTCGGAGTCGGGTCGGCAAGGAATTCGGTAATTTCAGGAATCATAATACGCGTACCGGGCTTAATACGATCCGGATGACGCAATCGAGATTTATTAGCCTCATAAATATACACCCAATAATCCTTAACCCCATAATACTTCTTGGCTAAAGTTGTGAGGAACTGATGTGCAGTTACTACATCGTATCTTGGTTCGATAACGTTTTTTTCCTGAACAATGTTCGGGGTATCAGATGTACACGTATCTTGTCCGGCTTTTTGTGGCTGAGTGACGTCATTTGTCTCCGGTTTTATCCCATCCGTTTTTGTTATGACCGGAGTTTGGCGTATGTCTACATAACGGTCGATATCATCATGGAAATAATAACCGATTGCAATACCAATCAATGCTCCGACCAAAATGCCGACTATGCCCCATAGCAAAGACCTACACTTTCGACGTGGTAGAATATACACCTCTGCCTGTTCGTCGTCAGCTTCATCATCTGTGTCGTTTGCGACATCTGAATTATCAATGTCCGTATGCAGATTTGAATCAGATAAATCAGAATCTGTATCTATTTCTGCAGAATCGTCATTGATGTTCGAATCAGTGTGTCCCGAAACTGGCTGATCGGATGTCTCACTCTGTTCAGACACGGGCTGACAAATAACAGACGACTCGACTGTTTTATCATCCTTATCGGGACATACGTCATCATCAGCCTCCGCATCGACAGCACTTGTACCAAGGTTGGAGTCTTGCTTATCGTCTGCAAAACCATTATCATCCGATTGTACCACTGGATTTTGTTCACTTTGCGACGAATCGTGATTATCCAATGATTCCTGCGAAGCGGCATCTATAGAATTATCGTCCTGTATATCAACGCCGCCAGGTATCGGAACCGGGACAAAAGCCTCAAAGGGCGCATTAAGGACCTTTGCCAAAGACTCATCTGGCTTGAAAGTAACAACAGAATCGGCATCAGACGAACGCGAAAAAGTTCCCAAGCCTTTTATGGAAACATCGCCTCCGGAGACAAGACCATACGATATTGTCTCAAAATACAACTGGATAAAATGTTGTGCTTCGGCATCTGAGACGCCGATACGTGCAGCCAAAACCTCAGCCAACCGATTTAGCGCAATTATCTGTGCCATACTTTAGTCCTTAATTGATTTAAGTACAGCCTTTTTAAGCCCGGAACCGACACGCAATTTAGCCTTGACACTGGGCGGCATCAGTATACGTTGCCCGGTATCAGTGTCTACTGTTATATACTCGTCAGTCTTGGCTGCACAAAAAGTGCCAAAGCCAGGTATTGCGACATCATTCATTTCCGTAAGCGAATGTACTATGACATCTTTGAGCAATTCGGCAAACGCACCGGTACGTTTGGTATCCATGCCGCACGAACGAGACAATGTATTTATAAACGTCTTATATTCCATTATACTAAGCCTTTAATCCCACAAGCTTTCACCTATGGCATAACGTGGCCGATGTTTGACCTCCATAAATATCTTGCCGACATATTCGCCGACTATACCGACAGCCATCAGAATCAGACTGCCGAGGAACCAAACAGATAACATCAATGATGCCCATCCGGATACGCTATTATTATTAAAGTATGATATCAATACCCAGATGGCTACAATTATATCGATTATCATCAAAGCCAGTCCCACGCCAAAAATGATGCGCATGGGTTTGGCCGAAAAAGATGTTATACCGTCTATGGATAACGACAGCATCTTGCCCAGCGGATATTTCGATTCGCCTGCTACACGTGCCGTGCGCGCATAATACACACACGAATTATTAAGGCCGATATTGGGTATAATACCACGCAAAAACAGATTGGTCTCTCCATACTCTGCCAGCATATCGAGCGCTTTAGCGCTCATCAACCGATAATCCGCATGGTCGTATATGGTATTAAGTCCCATAGCCTTTTGAAAGCGATAAAAAGCATGCGCTGTATTGCGCTTAAACCACGAATCGGTTTTGCGGGACGATCGGACACCATACACTATGTCATCACCATCCAAATGACGACGAACCATCTCAATCATCGCCAAGGGATCATCTTGTAAGTCTGCATCAATTGATATAGCAGCATCACAACGCCCGCGAACAAACATCAATCCGGCCAATAATGCGTTTTGATGTCCTCGATTATGGGCAAGTGATATGGCCCGAACGTTTTTATTGTCGGCATGCATTTGCCGCAGCAACTTCCAGGTATCGTCACGACTGCCATCATTGACACATAAGATGTAGCTGTCTTCCGTAGCAAGTCCACGGTCGTGCATATCCTGCAGTATTTGCAGCATTCGTGGAATGGTCAATGGCAAGGCCTCCTGCTCGTTGTAGCATGGAACGACAATGGCAATAGTTGCCGGCTGCTGTTTATAACCTCCACGGGATTCCTCATCTCCCGATTTGGGAGATGAAATCGCCGATTCCTTTAAAGGAACATTTTTCTTTGAAGGTTCAGCCACTGTATCGACCGCCGTTTTGTGCTCTGCAAATGCTTCCATAGATATCCGAAAAGATTATCTACTATTTATCAATAGCTGCGAGCGATGACCACTCGACGTGCTGACGGACGTCCGGTCACCATACATTTGCCGGGGGTATCATCACCATTCAGAGGTATGCAGCGAATTGTAGCCTTAGTCTCGTTTTTGATACGTTCCTCGGTTTCGGCAGTACCATCCCAATGGCAAAGGAAGAAACCGCCATCCTCGATACGCTGCTTGAACTCTTCGTAATCGTCGCAGATATATGTCTTGCTGTCACGCATCTTTAAGGCCTTTTGGTAGATATTTGCCTGAATGTCTTCAAGCAATCGAGCCACATGATCAGCTATACCATCGAGCGGAGCTTCCGATTTTTCCAATGTATCGCGGCGCATGATTTCGACAGTGCCTTTTTCGACATCGCGTGCTCCGAGGACAAGACGAACCGGAACTCCTTTGAGCTCGTAGTCTGCGAACTTGAAGCCCGGACGCTTATTGTCTGCATCGTCGTACTTGACACTTATCCCTGCCGCACGCAATTGGGATACGATGGGATCAACGACAGCTGAGATTTCGCGCAACTGCTCGTTATTCTTATATATGGGTATGATAACGACCTGTATCGGAGCCAAATGCGGCGGAAGTACAAGGCCATTATCATCGCTATGTGTCATAATAAGGGCGCCCATCAATCGAGTAGACGCACCCCAAGAGTTAGCCCAAACATATTCAGGCTTATTGTCCTTATTAGCAAAAGTCACGTCAAAGGCTTTGGCAAAGTTTTGCCCAAGATTGTGCGATGTACCTGACTGAAGAGCTTTTCCATCTTGCATCATTGCCTCTATGGTGTATGTATTGAGTGCGCCGGCAAAACGTTCGGTGGGAGTCTTCACGCCACGAATAACGGGTACTGCCATGTATTTTTCGGCAAAGTCGGCATATACATTAATCATTTGTACGGTACGTGCTTCATTTTCTTCAGCTGTGGCATGTGCACAATGGCCTTCCTGCCAAAGAAACTCGCTGGTACGCAAGAACATACGCGTACGCATCTCCCAGCGCATAACGTTAGCCCATTGGTTGATAAGCAAGGGTAGATCACGCCACGAGTGAATCCAGTTTTTGTACGTTCCCCAGATGATTGTTTCGCTGGTAGGTCGTACGATTAATTCTTCTTCAAGGCGAGCGTCGGGGTCAACAACAACGCCCTTGCCATTGGGATCGTTTTTAAGTCTATAATGAGTGACAACGGCGCACTCCTTAGCGAAGCCCTCAACGTGTTCAGCTTCGCGACACAAGAACGATTTGGGTATAAGCAGAGGGAAATACGCATTTTGCACGCCTGTTTCCTTGAACATACGATCTAACGTTTGCTGCATTTTTTCCCAGATTGCATAGCCGTAAGGTTTTATAACCATACAGCCACGCACGGCAGATTGCTCGGCTAAATCAGCCTTGACTACCAGTTCATTGTACCATTGAGAGTAGTTGTCCTTACGTTTAGTAAGGCCCTTAAGTTCTATTGCCATTGTATATTATAGTATATGTATTATCATTAATTCAGCCGCAAAGCATTTTACGACTTGCAAAAGTACAAAAAATCCGTGACGCACACAATAGCACGGCTTCCGGGTAATTATCCTTATTTAATTATTATGTGAAACAATATTGCACACCACCTAATATACCTTTGCATCAAACAAACGAGATAATAAAAATGGGACAAGAAATAAGCATCACATATCCACTGATTCTGAGCGAGGATGTGCTCAAAACAATTCGAGAATTGCCGGATGAAGAGCGTCTGATTATAGCTCGGACATTTGTTAATGTGGTTTTGCTATCCCAAAACGTTTCAGAGCAAGCATTAACACCGGTTCAATCAATTATTTGGGCGATGATATCTGCAAGTTTGAAAAGCGATAGCAGACGATTTATGAACAGGTTATCCGACATTTGCTAATATATATACGAAGAGGAATAAGACAGAGAGAAAATCCGTGACAAAAAGCGTCCGGTCTTTGCGAAAAGGCCGGACGCTACTTGTTGTCACGGGCATAATACCCGATTATGGTTATAACATTGACAATGATCTGCTTATAAAGGCATTGAGGTCTTCGCCCTTAAGCATTCCATTGCCAAGGAGAGCAAGATCTACAAGCTGTTTAACCACAGGTTGTGACGATGCATACTCAGAAACAATCTTTTCCTGCTCGTCTCGAACAGCTTTTGTTGAGCCCTCAAGGTCATGGATTCTCTTCTGATCTCCATCGTTTGCTTCGTCTTTCTTACCACGAAGTTCGGACAGCGTCTTTTCATCTTCCTCAGCCTGCTTGGCCAAAGGAGCGATTTTTGCTTCGAGAGCATTGTCTGCAGCCTTGACCACACGCTCGACAATGGGATTCGAGATATTGACAATAACGCTATAGCTATCCGGCATTTCGCCGTAGAAAGACATCCCGGGCTGTAGTGCAGCCATATCCTTCATTCGGCGCATATACTCGTTTTGAGTCAAAACTATCGGGGCGCCTTCAGGTGAAATGGCTTCAAAACTTACCATATAGTTCACCTTTTCATCCTTAGGCAGTTGTGAGCGGAATAGGGTAGTGTATATGTTACGCTGCACATCGGATAAATCCGCGCCCTTATGGTCAGCCTTCGGAATAAGATTATCTATGATATCGCTGTCTACACGCACAAGTCGGGTCTTTTCGAGTTTATTTTCAAGCAGCCCGACGAAATGACTGTCAAGCTGTCCGTCAAGAACAATAACCGAATAGCCTTTATCTTTAGCTGTTTTGACGTAAGTGTACTGCGCCTCGACATCGGTCGTATATAAATATACGATATTGCCATCTTTATCGGTTTGCTCGGGCTGGACAAGGGTCTTGTACTCGTCAAGCGTAAAGTGTTTGCCCTCAGTGTCTTTTAGTAGGCAGAACTTGAGCGCCGCTTCACAGAATTTTTCATCGGTAAGCATACCGTACTCGATGAATATGCGGATATCATCCCATTTCTTTTCGAAATCCGGACGATCCTTGCGGAATATTTCATCCAGACGTGAGGATACCTTCTTGGTAATGTACGATGAGATCTTCTTGACGGCTCCATCAGACTGCAAGTAGCTACGCGAGACATTCAGCGGAATGTCCGGAGAATCGATGACACCTTGCAAAAGCATCATAAAATCCGGAACGACCCCTTCAACCGAATCTGTTACATACACCTGATTGCAGTATAGCTGTATACGATTCTTGGTAACCTCAAAATTGTTTTTGAGTTTAGGGAAGAACAATATACCGGTCAATGTGAATGGGTAATCCACATTTAAGTGAATCCAAAACAGCGGGTCGTCCTGTCCGGGATATAGTTCATGATAGAATGCAAGGTAGTCCTTGTCGGTGAGTTCGGACGGCTTCTTTATCCAACTCGGTTCGGTGTTGTTTATGACATTGTCACGGTCTGTATCGACCATCTTACCATCCTTCCACTCCTGCTCTTTGCCGAAGACAACGGGTACGGGTAAGAAGCGGCAATACTTCTTAAGCAGCGTATTTACTCGAGATTGTTCCAAGAACTCCTTATCGTCATCATCTATATATAGGATGATGTCTGTGCCTCTCTCTGTTTTATCGGCATCCGTCATCGTATACTCAGGCGACCCATCGCATTCCCAACGAACAGCTGTGGCACCTTCCTTGTATGATAAGGAAACTATGGCCACTTTTTTAGAGACCATGAAGGCTGAATAGAATCCCAAGCCAAAGTGTCCGATTATGGTCGCCGCCGAATCCTTGTATTTCTTCAGGAATTCTTCTGCACCGGAGAATGCAATCTGGTTGATATACTTGTTGATGTCTTCAGCAGTCATACCGATGCCATGATCACTGATGGTGAGCGTCCCGGCCTTTTTATCTATAGATACACGAACGTTCAACGCGCCTAAATCACCCTTAAACTCGCCTAAAGAAGATAAAGCCTTTAGCTTTTGGGTTGCATCAACAGCGTTTGAAATCATCTCGCGCAAGAATATTTCGTGGTCGCTATAAAGAAATTTTTTGATTACGGGGAATATATTCTCCGTAGTCACTCCAATTGATCCTTTCTGCATATTATTATTTTTTGTTTCGTCTTTCATTGTATCGAACATATAGCAAACCCCGTGCCACAGCTATCGGGTTAAACGGGGTGGGGAAGTAATCCTGCGAATAGTTCAATATACCGACATCAGCGTTATTAATCGCCTTGTTTTCATTAAGGCCAAAATAATGATTTGCAAATCAATCAGTTATACATATACTAACATATACAATATAGGCGTACAGGTCAAGTTGTGGGGTAAAACGCCTACAACATTCTGGTAAATATATATTTACATAGGCTCAAGGTGCTTTAGACCGTAGCAAGAAGTATCATGTTCCCGATCAAATCTTTCAAACAATCCTCCCGGCATGATCTATTTACCTTAAAACGTGACAATCCTGAATATTCCCGAATGAATGAACGACATGCAGCCAGAATTTAATCAGTCTCGAATATTATGTACTTAAAAAACCATCCGGGGGTTGGGGCGAATGGGGGAATGAGAATTCATTCAATCCGAGTTTGTTTGATAATCTGTATTATGTTAAGTCGTGTACGACGCCTCACTCTCCCATCGAAAGGGAGATGAAAACGAAAGTACATTACCCGGGGGGCAAGCGTAAACACTTACGATAAATCATACACTGAAATAATCGAAATATTAAATTGGATGACCAAACACTAAAAACAACTCCGCCAAAGTATAGCCTAAGTATCGATAATAGTATTAATCGAACATATTCTCTTTCCAAAAAGTAAATTACACTACGCTCATCATTTCATCTAATCGGACATCAGATCTCCATATAGTTATAAATTATTACCACCGAAGCCGAACCGGCTCTATACTATATATGTAGATTATTCTTTCTCATTTGCAAATAGCAATAATATTTATGATTGCAAACATAAACAAAATGGGGGCTCTTCGATTGCATACACATAAGACCTATTCATGCTTTGCAAATATAACGACTCATAGTACAATCAATCACGGTGCATTCAGGATCGCATTCTCATTTGCATCCTACAGTAAATCCTATCCGATTTGCGCATTATCTTATTTTAACTATTGGAATATTTGCTTGATATTCATAGGCGTTACGCACTTTAGTTTAAGCTTAACTATTAGTTACTACAGCAATTCGGTTATGGCGTCCCGTGTTACACATTATATACTTAATTACATATTAGCACTCAGTATGTTATACACACCTATATAAATAAGACGTTTATCTGTTTTGCAGTCAGTAGTCACCTACCCCACCTACATCGATTAATTCACTAATTACTAAACAATGCAATTGCATATCAACCAATAATATTACGCTCTACAGTTAATTGCAAATGCACACAATACAAATCATCACGCAATTACCTTTTGAAAATAGAATTATATTCACTATATTTGCAAAATAAAATCGCATACACTCAATAGAAATGGATATAATCACCCGATTAAACGAGTTCGTCAACCAACGAAAGTTGTCGTCATCACAGTTTGCCGATTTACTTGGCATACCGCGCCCATCGATGTCTCAAATACTAAATGGACGCAATAAAAAAATCAGTAATGAATTCTTCGAGAAGCTCCACCAGGCTTTTCCCGATTTAGACTTAATGTGGCTTATGTTTGGAGAAACATCCAATGTATCATCAAACGATAAACAAGAAACTCCATCCGATAATACGAATTCAGCTAATACCGCACCCTCTTTATTTGACGCACAAGATAATACGTATACCACCGAAGCTACAGCTGCAAACGATGGAGAACGCGTATGTGAAGGTGTAATAGAAGACCTTAAAACCACAGCGCCATATCTACGTGAAATTCATGTCCCGGGCAATGCGTCTACAAATCCGTCGTACACACGCCCTTCATTCCCCTCGGAAAATACTCCGAACGTTTTGACAGATAATACGGCTCTTCAAACAAAAGCTGCTGCCGAAACGACCTCGATGGCATCTACCGCAATACAAGCGTCACAGCGAATCGAATCTATTATTGTATATTATAAGGATAAAACTTTTGAGGTTTTCAAACCTGAATAGACCACAAACAAATAATTTCGAATAAAAACGAGGCCACAGGGACAATTCCCGTGGCCTCGCCTATTGAGTTGTATGTGTCAGATTATTTTACCTTCACGACAAGGTAGTTAGTTGTTTTCCAGAATTTTTCTGCATTTGTGATTCGAAGAACCTTGCTACCGTTTTCGTCTTCGATTACATACGAATCCTTCGGCTGTTTGGTAAGCACTTCGGCTTTCTTTGCATACAGAGGGATGCGCGACAGGCTTCTCTTGTCGGACTTGGTGAAGAAGGCCTGATCAAATTCACCTTCCATAAGCTTACTCTTGCGCAGGAAGCCACCACCTTGAACGATATTATGCTCTTTCAGCTCTTTGTCGCTACCGATTGCGTAATAGCAGAAGTTAAGTTCGTTGGTAAGGTCCGTAGCCTGACGACGAGCTTCATCTCGTTGATCGGTCACTCCGGCTACCGTTGTGGTCAGCGAATCCACTTGATTGCCCAAGACTCCGATACGCTCATTTGCAGATGCAAGTTCACCTGTCAGACGCTCAATTTCCTTACGTTGTTCTTCTATTTGATTTTTGAGCGAGGTGATGGTCGATTGCAACTTGTTGGTATACATCTTCGATGAGGATAGCTTTTTTTCAAGCTCTTCAAGACGCTGCTTACGCTGCTCCAAAGCCTCTTGTATCGATGCTATGTCTTGACGTATTTGCTGCTTCTGGTTCGGAGTTTCAGCCTTCCCGACGGCAACAATGCCCTCAAGGGTCTTGATTTGATTCAAACCGTCCGAGATGTCGTTGACCAAAGACAACAATTCGTCTCGGTCCGATACGGCCTGTTCCAGTTCCTCTTTCGTAGCCTCTTTCAATGCTTCCGCATTGTCTTCGCTAACTTGCGGTGTCTTGGAGCATCCTGATGCAGTCAGCATTACAGCTATGGCTGCCACCGCGAATGTTTTGATACATTTCATAGTTAATAAGTGATTTAGTTAATAATACTATATTTACATACAGTGGGGTTAATTGTCATTGTTCGGGGTTCTCATCCTTGTACTTATTGCGATGTGAGCCTGCTGAATTATTTTTTTCTGCCGGCGCCACGATAATTACGATTTCTCCCTTAGGGACATTTGACGTATAATGTTGCACCAATTCATCAAGTGTTCCTCGTATTGTGCTTTCATGAACTTTTGAAATCTCACGAGAGACAGAAGCGTCGCGATCTCCGCCGCAATACTCGGCAAGCTGCTCTAATGTTTTAACCAGCCTCAATGGTGATTCATATATAATTGTAGAAACCTGAGAGTCTGAAATTTCAACAAGCCGTGTCTTTCGACCTTTCTTCGGAGGCAAAAAGCCTTCAAAGAGGAAACGTTCGCATGGGAGGCCGGAATTAACCAATGCCGGCACAAAGGCCGTAGCCCCGGGTAGAGTTTGAACGGTTATATCATTCCTGCGACATTCGCGAGATAGCATAAAACCGGGATCGGAAATTCCGGGTGTACCGGCATCGGATATCAAGGCAACATCTTCGCCTCGCTGCAGGAGGGCAATAACGCCATCCACACTTTGGTGCTCGTTGTATTTGTGATGACTTGACACAGGCGTAGCAATGCCGAAATGCTTAAGCAATGGAGCACTGGTGCGCGTATCCTCGCATAAGATTAACGAAACAGACTTAAGTATGGATATAGCACGCGGAGTCATATCTCCAAGATTTCCGACCGGAGTCGGTACAATATATAATACTCCGGTTGTCATTTTATAGCGCTGAAATGGTTGGCAACCGTAGCTACAAAGTCCTTGACATTGTCATCTTCCGGATCCCAACACAAGTCTTTGTATAGGTAATTCAACGCTTCATCCAAACTTTGCATCGCCGAAAGTGCATTCAGCGTATCCGCAAATAGCACATCATTTGATCCGAACAATTCGCGACGATAACGAAATTTATCATTCAACGTGAAAGCCCGCCTTAAATCCTGTGCCTCACGTCTTGACAACACCTCATCCATACGAAGTGAGTCTTCATGCCCTATTGACGTTGTATTACGTATCTCCGATGTCGAAGTATTGTCCACCAGTGTCGGCGTTTCTTCTTCCGAAGTACTATCTTCCGCAGCTTCAATCTCCTGTCGTGCGGAATTATCCGATGATTCGGCAGTAGCATTCGCATCTTCTTCCTCGGTGAGTCGGTTCGCTTCCTCCTCCACCGTTTTTTGGATACTATCTTCTGCTAATTGGGATGGTTCATCGTCCTGTCCAATCTCTGACCCTTCATTTCGATGTAACGGAAATGCTTGTTCCAAAGATGCATACAGAGCATTGAAAGCCTTTACCTTCTCGGATAGTATGCCTCTTGCATATTCCGAATCACGGTTTTCAACGACCCGTAATAGTCCTTCTATTTCAATATTTAGTTTCAATAGCTCATTAATAGTTTGCTCCATATCGTATTGCTGTATTATACTGTCTCGTTTAGTTGTTTTAATAAAAAGCTCTGCAATGCAGTTTTCAACTGCTTTCTGGTACAATAGAAGTTGTTTACCATAATTACAACTACATGCGTCGGATGATATGACTCCATATTGTCGATTACGTATCCGGCATAACATTGCACCCCGTTTACACTACCGGTTTTGAATGCAAGACGTCCTTTATAAGGAGTCTCGGCCATAAACGACCTCATTGTCCCGCTTACACCGGACACCGGGAAGAGTTTAATGTAATTTGTCGAATCTTCATGACTTGCCATATATTCCAAGATGGAACCCAATGTCAATGGCGATATACGATTGGCTCGCGTTAGGCCGCTTCCATCCCATATCGTAGTGTACTGCATATCTATGCCACGCTGTTTCCATAGGTCCATTTCCTTGGCGAGGGCTTCGGAGCGTTCTTCGCCCGGAGCAAAACTGCGCAAAATGCCTTCTGCGTACATATTGTCGCTTCGATGCATCATCGAGCTCAAAACGGTGTCTCTCAATGGCGAATAACGCGAATATATGGTTTCTACATCATCCGCATCATCTTCGTTGCCGCAGATATATTTTCGACCGATTGAGATACCGGCATCACCTAAAGACTTGCGCAATGCGTATTCAAAGGCTGTCCACGGATAAGGCATAGTCGAGGACACGTAGTTGTTTCTTACTGTCGAGGGTGCGTATACATTCAGAACATTTGAACCGAACCCACGTATGATACTTGTGCCACGCCTACTTTTATGCCTCTCAATTTTAAGATCCGGCGTATGTGGCTTTGTCTCGCATGTAGTTGTATTCAGTTGGCAAATATTGTCTTTCCAATTGAACAAGTACCACCCGGCTCCATATGTATACGCGACATCGCTAATCTCCCATTTCTCAACCGGACCTTGCTGCGGCACATCATCATCAATAAGACGTATCGACCCCGTAATCCGAGTTATGCCCATCGACTTCAACGAAGACACGATTGAATCGACCAATCCGCCGTTGCCGGAGAAGTTATCCGAATCAAGCGTAGGATCTCCTGATGCTAAGATTTCGATATCACCATTCCAAACCGATGGCAAGGTCGATTGCGAACCTCGAAGTCTGGCTACAGTCTCAAAACGGTAGTCCTCCGAAAGCAGTGTCATCGCCGATGCTGATGTTATAGTCTTGGTCACACTTGCCGGAACATAGCCTCGCTCTATGTCTTTTGCCACTATGGTTTTGTTCGTACGCAAGTCCTTTATATATATACCGATTGATGCGCTTTTTTCGCCCATAATACCGATGGATTGGGCCATAACCGATACCGGCATAGCCATAAGTGCTACCCCAATCGTATAATTTACTAATTTACAAATAATTGCAGTCATAAGCTTTACAAAATGCGATATGTGTGTTCCGGTCTCTTATGCCGAAATACAAAGCGAAAGTACAAAAAAAACCTCTATTTCCAAATGTTATTCAATAATTGTTAGTATCTTTACATATATTTCACTAAAAAGGACTATCAAAACATAATCAATGTCAGTGAACACATATTTATATATAGCAATAATGGCTGCTCTATTGTGCCCTATTGCGTCTTGTTCTAAAAATAACGGTATGACCTCGGATGCCGCAGCCGATTCAATATCCGCCATGGCTCGCGAAGGCTCGTTTAAGGGCATTCAAACCTTACGCACATGCCTGCTGTCCGATTATGACGATAGTTTTCGCGATGATGTTTACAATCTGTTTTGTGATTCGACTTTGGAAGTCAGCGCAATGGCGCTGTATGCAACGCATACAGTCAATGAAGTGGCCGACAGCATTTTCGCACACCATGCCGTGGATTTATCACATGCAGTTTTTCGCTTCCTGGCCGAAAGTGGAGACGCTTCATCCGTAGAAGAATTAAAGACTGCCATAACGCAGCGTTTCAATGCCATGGATTTGGACGAGAAGGCTCGCTGGATTGTTACGACTTTAAAGCCGTCCGAGATAGCGCAATATTTGGATAATAGCGACGCTGCACTTATACAACGCATTATGGCTTTATACAACGGCTCGGATAGAACAAAATTCGCAGCTTCCATCAAAGCCCTCAAAATCAAGAACTAAAGCACTAATCATATATACACTATGCCTACAGCTGAAAATGATCGTCCGACCGGAATCTGTCGTCCGGGTTCGCAAGACTTTGATAGCGTCATCGACGCCTTTAATGATCGATTATTTCATATACCTTACCCGACCGATGCTTCTGCATTGTTCGAGCCGATAGACTACACCCTCGAATCAGGTGGTAAACGACTGCGCCCCACTCTGCTTCTGCGAATGGCAATGGCCTGTGGCGCCGATGTTATGGACGCTATTGATCCCGCAATCGGAATCGAATTGTTCCATAACTTTACGCTGCTACATGATGACATTATGGATAATGCAGATGTACGACGCGGACGCCCCTCGGTCCATTGTCGGTGGAATGATAATGTTGCCATCCTTTCCGGTGACGCAATGCTTACCATTGCTTCCGGATATATGAATCATGTGCCCGGGGAAGTAGGCCGTCGCATTTTCGATTTGTTCACCAAAACGGCTCTCGAAATATATCAAGGTCAACAACTCGATATGGAATTCGAAGAACGTGATGACGTATCTGTCAACGAATACATACACATGATTCGTCTTAAGACTTCTGTCTTGCTTGGATGCGCATGCCGTATCGGAGCAATGATGGGCGGCGCTTCAGACGATGCATGCAAAGCCGCATATGACTTCGGCGACAACCTCGGACTGGCCTTCCAACTCAGAGACGACCTACTCGACACATTTGGTGATCCTGTATTGTTCGGGAAACAAATCGGAGGGGACATACTCAACAAGAAGAAGACTTGGCTCCTGATTTCGGCCATGGAATTGGGCAATCGCGAGGAGATATGCTCGGCCTTGGATGCAAAAACAGACGATATGGAAAAGATCGAGAAGGTCAAATCCATATATCGTAACCTGGGGTTGGACACCAAATGCCAGCAACTCGTCGATGTATATGCACAGCGAGCAATAAATTCGTTGAATCGTATGGCTCTTGATAAAGCGCATTCGGACTATTTCAAGTCTCTTGCCACCGGGTTAAGCCAACGCCAAGCATGAGCAAGAAAGTTGTAGCGCCTCCTGCCCCATTACCACCAGGGGTGCATCTAACAGATACACATACGCACCTATATCTTGATGATTTTCAAGATAATACAAACGCTGATGGTTGCTATGATGCAGTCCAACGCGCCATTGATATAGGTATATCGCATATGATCTTTCCTAATGTCAATGCCTCAACCATTGCTCCGATGAAGGCTTTGGCGGCACGTTTTCCGGGTCATATACGTATGGCTATGGGACTTCATCCTACCGAAATTGTATTGGATACATTGGAAGATGATTTGGCTTGCGTGGCAGCCGAGCTTGACAAAGGAGGCTATATTGCCGTTGGCGAAATAGGTATAGACCTATATTGGGATAAATCCTTTGAGTGCCAACAGATGAAGATTCTTGACACTCAATTGGATTGGGCCGAGCGTTATGAACTGCCCGTAATTCTCCATTGTAGGGACGGACTTAATCAGATGCTTGAAGTCCTGCAAGGGCACAAACGACTATCTTTTGTTTTTCATAGTTTTGCCGGGACGGCACAAGATGTAGAACGCATACTTGGCGACTACAATGCAATCTTTGGAGTCAATGGTATAGTGACGTTTAAGCGGAACAGCGTAGTTGACATTTTGCCGTCTATATGGCCTGACCATATTGTGCTCGAAACCGATTCGCCTTACCTCGCCCCGGTACCCTATCGCGGTCGACGCAACGAGAGCGCGTATATCGTTGCAACTGCGGCAAGTGTTGCTGTCGCAGTAAATACGGATATCAAATGCGTCGCGGAAGCCACGACCCGCAATTCTTTACGAGTTTTGGGATTTTGATATTACGGATAATTTTAGGCGTATAGGTCAATTTTTACTGCACGGCCATATCCGATTTGAGACGCTGACGCACAGCCTCATACATCATTATACCGGCCGCTACGGACACATTCAGTGATTGTATTTGGCCAAACATCGGTATTGCAACCTTGGTGTCGCACTCGCGCATAACTTCGGCGGATATACCGACATCTTCTGCGCCCATAACAAATACCGTGGGGGCTGTGTAGTCTATTTCGGTGTAGCTTACGTCAACTTTTTCGGATACTGCGACTGCACGGTAGCCGTTGTCACGCAGGAATTTGATAGCGCTGGCCAAGTTGCGTTCGCGACACACCGGCATTCGGGGTAATGCGCCTGCAGATGTTTTGACGGCATCTGCGCCGACAGATACGCTACCTCGCTCGGGTATGAGGATTGCATCGGCGCCGCAACATTCAGCGGTACGTGCTATTGCGCCGAAATTGCGGACATCCGTGACACCGTCTAAAGCTATCATCAATGGCAGACGTCCCTGTTCATATAGTTCGGGAACTATAACCCCTACTCTGCTATATTCTATGGCTGATAGTATGGCCAATGCCCCTTGGTGGTTTTTGCGCGTAATGCGATTGATGCGCTCTACCGGGACACGCATAGTCAGTATTCGGTATTGGCGCAATACAGCAAGAAGCTCCCCGGCCAGTTCGCCTTGTAAGTCTTTCTTTATAAAAACCTTATCTATTTGTTTGCCGGCTTCTACAGCCTCGATTATGGCACGAAGTCCGTATATGTAATTTTCTTGTTCCATATTGTATTGTGGCTGTGTCAAGCCGTTTTGTTACTTTCAATGAGACTGACGGCGTTGTTGTGTGCCGCATTATCTTCAGCTCCTGCACCAAGCATCTTGGCTATTTCGTCAATACGTTCTCCGTCAGTCAGTTGTTTTACATTTGTATTTGTCGATATCTCGTCATCTTCTTTATATACGCGGAAATGGCGTCCCGGTTGTGATGCGACCTGTGGAAGATGCGTAATAACTACAGTCTGCGTATGTCTCGAAATCTGTTCCATCATTCTCCCCATACGTGTTGCGATATCGCCGGATACGCCTGTGTCCACTTCGTCAAAAATCAAAGTCGGCATATTGGCGTGTTCGCTCACTATCGCCTTAATGGCCAGGACAAGTCGAGATATTTCACCGCCGGACGCTGTCTTGCCTACAGACATCAGCGGTTGGTTTTTGTTAAAGGCTACACGGAAGTCTATCTGATCCATTCCCGATGGCGTCAATTTGCTTTTGGATACCGATATTTCGCATCTGAGATTGGGCAAGCCTAAGGGCCGGGCTTTTTCGACAAGAGCTTTGCCGAATTCGGATGCAGCCTCGGTACGCATCTGTGTCAATTGACGGGCGATAATGACGGCCTGTTTCTTGGCTTGTTTGGCGCTGTCTTCAAGGCGTGCGAGTGTGCCGTTGCTGTCGTGTATAATATCTATGCGTTCCTGCAACTGCTTTGCACGCTCCATCAGCATATCTGACGTCTCGACATTATGACGTGTTTCCAGCGAATATATCTTTGATAATCTATCTTCTATATCTTCCAACGGCATTGTGTCTACCGTTATGGCGGCAAGATGATCAGCCACTGTATCTGCGATATCGTCAATTTCGGTTCGAACCCCGGTAAGTCTGGACGCGAGGTCGGATGCATCGTCATAGTTTTCTTGCAGATGTCCCAAATGTTCTATAGCGATAGTCAAGGCTGCAACAATACCATCATCTCCGCTGTTCAAACTGTCGCTAACCGCCTCGAGATGTTCTCTTGCCGTAGTCGCATTGGCGGCACGGTCGCGTTCACGTTCAAGATCTTCTTGCTCATGCGGCACAAGATTAAGCTCGTTAATTTGCTCCAACTGATAAGCAATATACTCTTCGTCGGATTTATAACGTTCGGCAGTATCTCGTACCCGGGCATATTCCTCTAATGCGTGACGATATATGTGATAGGCTTCTCTATATTGTTTTAATACTGCGTCTGTTCCCGCAACGGTATCTATTACAGACAATTGATAATTATTGTCAGACAATGCCAGGTTTTGATGCTGTGTATGTATATCCAACAGCATTGAAGCCAATGTCTGCATACGCTCAAGGTTCGTAGGCGTGTCATTTATGAATGCTCGCGAATTCCCTTTGGCCGAAATTTCTCGACGCATGATACATACGCCGGGAGGGTTATCATCAATATTTTTGTCGAGCCATTCAGATACATCATCAAGTCCGGTAATGTCAAATTCGACCTCGACAACGGCCTTTGTAGCGCCGGTACGCACAGTCTTACTATCGCTTCTCTGCCCCATTACAAGGCTTAATGCGCCTAAAATGATTGATTTGCCCGCGCCTGTTTCGCCGGTAATAATATTCATCCCCGGGCCGAAGTCTAAGTCCAAGGATGAGATAAGCGCATAATTTGATATATGTAAGTGCCCTATCATTTCTTTGTCGGCGGATTCTTGATTTTGTCGAGACGGGTTTGCTCCGTCGGATATATATTTTGCAGTATCTCGTAGACTTTGGTGCGTTCTTCCGTCGTGGCTTTTGAATATACGTTGACCAGTTCGTCAAGTTTAGCGTCTTTGAACATAGACAGCCCGACAGACATCGGCGCAACATCAAAAGCTTTTTGTAGATATTCCAAAGATGCCGTAATATTGGCTCGGCCTTTGTCCGGAGATGTCGCCATTTCGTCAAGTCCGCGACGATGGTACGCATATAGCAAATCTCTGAAGCCTGAAGTCTTCTGATCTGTCAATGCCGCCAATACCGCGCTACGATTTTTAGTATCTTCAAAGGCTTTCCATCCGGTTTCGCCCGATGATTGAGCCCATTGTACAATCTGTTGTAATTGGTCGTATAAAGACTGCCCGCCTCTACTTTCAAATGTATCCGAATCCATAGCGATAATCAAATACGCATAAAAGTTTAGTATGGCGGTCAACTGGCTTTCCATCGAATTTTTCGAAAAAACCAGAGGTTCGTTTTCTTGATATGAGAATTCGATTTTTGTATCCTTAAAGTTTAGTACGGTAGTCGTATACGAGGAATTGTATACCGGGCGTGTGGATTGTACCTGAAGGTCTCCGGTGAATACGTTGTCATTTACGTCCTTTATCGTAAAGAACAAACGACAATCAATTTTTTCGTTTACAGCAAATTTGGCATTGGTAAAGTCGGTTGTATTCATATACTCGTTTATGGCTTGTTCCAATGTCGTAAACATCGATTTGTTTGTCCCTTGAACCTGCGAGGAGTTTATCTCTACTTTGCAGTTAAGTTCTTGGGCATATCCGTCTACGGCCTTGGCCATACAGATGGTCATGACTATAATCGCTGCAATCAAACGAGTGGAGAACAACTTCATATACATGCGTCTAATTTCTTTTAAAATAAGCTTTTAAGCGCTGTCAATATTTTGTCGGCTATAATAGCTTTACTTTCGACTCCGGTTTGCAGTATTGTGCCCGATTTGGTCATCACTTCAACTTGATTGCTGTCGTACCCGAAGCATGTACCCGGGTTGGCCAAGCAGTTCAGAACTATGGCATCAAGGTTTTTGCGCCGCAATTTGTCTATAGCGTTTGCCTCGGCATCGTTTGTTTCGAGTGCAAAGCCGACAACTCGTTGGTCGGGACGCTTTGTCTCTCCCAGTGTCTTCGCAATGTCCGGATTCTTGACCAAACGTATGCAATCTATGCCTGCTGTTTCGCGCTTAATCTTCTTGTCGGCTATTGTTTCGGGGGCATAATCGGCGACAGCCGCTGCCATAATAGCCATGTCGCTATTTTCGAATGCCTTTTGAGATGCCGCCAGCATCTCGCGTGCGCTCTCGACAGCCACAACTTTCACTCCGGGATGTTCTATCGTCAGGCTTACCGGTCCACTGATAAGAGTAACTTCGGCACCGCGCTCGGCTGCTGCCTGAGCCAGGGCATAACCCATTTTGCCTGAGGAATAATTGCCGATAAATCGTACCGGATCTATTTTTTCGTACGTCGGTCCGGCAGTTATCATAATTTTCTTTCCTTTGTAGTCTTCTTCTTTTGCGAAAAAGTCATCAAGTACGGCTACAATCTTTTCGGGTTCTTCCATGCGTCCCTTGCCGCATAAGTGGCTGGCAAGTTCGCCGGAAGCGGCTTCTATTATATGGTTACCATACGAACGCAGCATCGCAATATTACGCACTGTGGATGGATGTGCCATCATGTCAAGGTCCATAGCCGGAGCTATGAATACGGGACAACGGGCAGATAAATATGTAGTCACAAGCATATTATCGGCCACGCCATTAGCCATTTTAGCCATCGTACATGCTGTCGCAGGTGCTATGACCATGGCATCTGCCCATAGGCCCAAATCAACATGACTATTCCATTGTCCGGTATTGGCTGTAAAGAACTCACTGATGACAGGACGTCCGCTTAGGGACGATAGTGTCACCGGCGTAATGAATTCTTTGCCGTTGGGCGTTATGACAACCTGAACTTGCGCTCCGGCTTTGATAAGCAGACGGAGGAGATACACTGATTTGTATGCAGCTATACCACCGCTTATGCCAAGTATTATATTTTTGCCTTTAAGCATATTTGTCGTTATTTGAACCAGGGATGTCCGATTATTTGCGTGATATACTATCGTATATCCGCTTGAAGGCATCTTTGGTATCCGGAGCAAAATCTCCATTTTGTATCCATTCGTAATACCCCGGATTCTCTTTAAGAACTTCAGCCGCTAATTTACCTTTGTATTTGCCAAAGTTGATAATTTCGCGGTTTTTATCGTCATATATTAACCTCCCGGATATATCAACGTTGCGTGTCCCCGGTTTGGCTAAAGATGTATATTCGCTCAAAGCATCAATATCTGTGGGCACATCATCATACTTATCCAACTGAGCCATTAGTACTTCGTATGTAGCCTGAATATCTGCCTGCGACGAATGTGCGTCTTCCAGTTCCTTTTCACAATAGAACCGGTAGGCAGCCGATAGGTTGCGCGGTTCCTTTTTATGATATATGGTCTGTACGTCCACAAGTTTGTGCCGAGATATGTCAAAATCAACCCCGGCCTTCTTAAACTCGATACACAGCATCGGAATATCAAAGCGCGTACTATTGAAGCCGGCAATATCGCAGCCCTCAAAAAATCCGGCAAGGGATTTTGAAATCCGCTTGAATGTCGGAGCATCTTTGACATCTTCGTCCGTAATATGGTGAACGGCCGTTGCGTCTTCGGGTATATGCATTTCGGGATTGATACGCCGCGTTTTGACTTCGGTGCTTCCATCCGGCATAAGTTTCAGGACCGATATTTCGACAATTCGGTCTTTGAATACATCTAATCCCGTTGTCTCAAGATCAAAAAAAACTAAGGGCCGTTCCAGCTTGAGCTTCATCGTAATATATATGCGCTTATCATTAGAAGTTGCTCATTGTCATAGGCATCAGCAGCATGACAAGGTCTGTTCCTTCGGGATTTTCGCTGGGGCAGAAAATTCCGGGGCGTCCGGGGTCACTCAGGCTGATGACTACGTCATCGGTAGTGATTGTCGACAGAATCTCCACCAGGAACGGTGCGCTAAAGCCGATGGTCATCGTGTCGCCGGTGAACGAACACGGCACACGGTCACGTGCGCAATTCATTGCGGTTGTATCTTCGGTCTTCATGTCTATATAGTCTGGTGTAATGCGGAATTTGAGCAACCCGTGAGCCGGATCGACAAAGACACTGACACGACGTACAGCATTGAGCATCGTTTGACGGTCGATGGTAAGCTGCAAGGTGTTATTGCGAGGAATCACACGGGAAATATCCGGATATTGTCCTTGGATGAATTGTATTTGGAAGAGATAGTTTTCGCTCTCAAAAACGGCATATTTTTCTGTGACTTTAACTTTTACGCTCTCATCATCGGCAAAGAGGCCTCGAACGATGGCTGCAGCCTTAGGCGGCATGATGAAGGAGGCCGCTGCGCCCGGAGCGCACTCGGTGGTAGTGTATTTCACCAGTTTACGAGTGTCTGTCGCAACGAATGTCAGACTATCGGGTTTGGCATCAAAATAGATACCCATCATTTGCTGACGATAGTCATCGTTACTTGTCGCGAACAAGGTGTAGTCCACGCCTTTGCGCAGTTCGTTGCCCGTGCATAGGAATTGTATGCCTTCTGCCTCTGTAGCTTCTGCGTCCATACGCGGATAACCGGCACCATCCAAAGCCACAAATTCAAAGCGACCGCTGGAGTATTCGATGGTGGTATTGAGCGAATTGGCCACATCTACTGTTATACCTTGGTCGGGAATTTGCTTGAGCATGCTGACCAAAGATGACGCATCGACACACACTGCGCCATCGCCCTGGGCTTCATTGACCGGAATGTGCGCAGTCAGCGAATTTTCGGTATTGGAACCGCGCAAGGTGAGTATATCGCCGTTCAACTCCATATAGAAGTTGTTGAGTATGGTCAACGCATTTTTGTCGTTGATGACTTTGGCTACGGATGCTGCAAAATTGCAGAGGATTTTGCTGGAAACGTTGAATTTCATATATCTGTACGTTATTGTTTATTCGTGTATATTGTATCAAGCGCCTGATTGGCAAAGGGTTTATCTTCATCTGCCCAATCAAGCCGTATTTATACGCAAATTTAGTGATTTTTTATGTAATAACGTAGTTGTCGGACGATTATTTTACAGCAAAGCCCGGAATCTGCGAGGCAAATCCCGGGCTTTGTATTTCTGACTGATATTGGATGTTTACCAGATGATGACGCGGTCGGAGGGGATACGGAACATCGGGTCGCCTTCCTTGATGCCAAATGCAGCGAAGAACGGTTCAATATTGCGTAGAGTGGCATTTACGCGCCAGCGTCCAAGCGAGTGAGGATCGCTCTTGGTACGTTTGAGGATTTCGGCGTCGCGAATGTTAGCAGCCCAAACGTTGGCATAGGAAAGATAGAAGCGTTGGTCGGGAGTGAATCCGTCAATATCCGTGCCATTATCACCCAAGGAATTATGATAAGCCGTATACGCTACACGAAGACCGCCTTGATCGGCAATATTCTCGCCAAGCGTCAAACGGCCGTTGGCATGTGTATCGCCAAGAACGACAATGCTGTCAAATTGAGCCACAAGTTTGTCTGCAAGAGCCTTGAAGGCTTCTGCATCTTCGGGCGCCCACCATTCCTTGAAGTTGCCGTCTTTGTCAAATTGACGTCCCTGGTCGTCAAATCCGTGGGTCATTTCGTGGCCTATTACGACGCCGATAGCGCCATAGTTGATAGCATCATCTGCCTCGGGGTCAAAAAACGGTGCTTGAAGTATTCCTGCAGGAAAGCATATCTCATTACTTGAAGGCGAGTAGTATGCGTTGACTGTTTGAGGTGTCATATACCAGCGGGCTTTGTCTACGGGTTTTCCATAATCGGCGACATCAAGGGCGGTTACAAAAAGCATCGCTTGCTTGATGTTCTCCCAGTAAGTCAGCATCGGATCTATGGTCAAGGCAGAGTAGTCACGCCATTTATCGGGATACCCTATTTTCACGGTGAAGGCATTGAGTTTTTCCAAAGCCTTTGCCTTCGTGGCATCGCTCATCCACGTGAGATTGGATATATGTTGCCCCAAGGCGGATTTCAGATTATTGACTAAGGTCAGCATCTTTTCTTTCGAGCTTGCGGGAAAGTACTTAGCGACATAAAGCTCACCTAACGCTTCGCCGAGCATGCCGTTGGGCACGCTGAGTGCGCGCTTCCATCTGGGTTGGATTTGTTGTACTCCGGATACGGCTTTTTGCAGTTCGAAACCGGCATTGATGAAGTCGTCACTGAGGAATGACGATGCGGAGGATATGTAGCCGGCTGCTACGTAATCTCGCAGTGACTGTATGGATGCCTTGGCGAGTATCGAGTCAACAGCGGCTATGGAGCCAAGCTGTCCGACAACGATACTGTCTACTGAGTTTAGGCCTTGTGCTTTAAAGTAGGCATCGAAATCAATATGAGGATATTTCGCTTTGACTTCGACCATACTCATGGGGTTGTAGTTCGCACCCGGGTCTCGAAGACCTTCATTGGTCGTTGCAGCTTCGGCAAGTGACGTCTCTATGGCGATGGTGTTGTTGACCAGACGTTGTGCGTCTTTCTCGTTGTAACCTGCAAGTGTGGCTATGGTATTTAGATACTTCTTGTAAGCATCGAGCACGGCTTGTTCATTTGGATCTTTTGAGATATAGTAATCTCTGTTGCCCAGGCCGAGACCTCCTTGCTGCCAGTACATTACGTTTATGTTGGAGTTGATCATATCTGCGCCTGTACCTGTTCCGAAGAATCCGGATGCGCCGGGAAGGCCACCCAGGATTGCGGCTATATCGGAGCGCTTGGCTTTATTGATACGACGAAGGTCGGCTTGAATGGCCTGAGCGCCTTCGCGATTAAGGCGGACGCTATCCATACCCATTGCAAAAAGATCTGCTATCTTCTGCTCGTTTGTGCCTTTTACCGCCTTCTTCGGGTCAAGGCCGGTAACCAGATCGTATACCTGCTTTCGATTGAGTTCGCCGAGCTGGTCAAAGGTGCCGAAACGCGAGTACTCGGCTTTCAGTGGATTGGCTTTAATCCAGCCGCCGCATGCGTAGTTGTAGAAATCTGTGCCGGGACTTACGGAGTTATCGATATTGGCGACATTGATTCCGTGCGGTGTGGCGGCAAAGGCGCCCATTGTAAGTGCCATTGTCATAACGGTTGTGATTGTTCTCATAATATTTTCACACTATAAATAATTGTAGTTGTCAGTATTACGTAGCATGTTTTATACTATAGCTTTAACGTGGTCAAATCCCCTATCTGGATTTGGATTTTAGTTCTTCGTAATCCATTGTAGCCAATTCCCAAACGCTCATTGCATTCTCGAGGTCTTTATTGGCTGCTGCATGCTTATTGTATATTTCAGGGTCGGTCGAACCGCCCGCTATTTGTTGTTCGATGTCCTTGACTGCCGCTTCAAGGCGAGATACCTCGGCTTCGGCTTCTTCTACTTTTTTGGATGCACGGCGTATGGCTTTGTCGCGTTCACGTTGTTCGGCATAGCTCAATCGCGGTTTGGTCTCCGAAGTTTTATCCGAGGACGTATTTTCTGCCACTTGCGGTTTGGACGGGTCTTGCTTGGCCTGTTGTGCCGGGCGTTTTTCAAGCTCGTCAAGACCGGCAATACGCTTGCGTTCAAGAAAGTCATAGATTCCGCCAAGACATTCTGTTACTTTACCATGGCCGAATTCATAGACCTTTTCGACAAGCCCGTCTAAGAATTCTCGGTCGTGGCTGACAACTATTACGGTACCCGTAAAGTCTTTAATAGCCTGTTTTAGGATATCTTTTGTCTTCATATCCAGGTGATTGGTGGGCTCGTCAAGAATCAGGAGGTTGACCGGTTCGAGCAGCAACCGTATCATTGCCAATCGCGTCTTCTCGCCGCCGGAAAGCACCTTGACTTTCTTGTCCGAAGCTTCGCCTCCAAACATAAAAGCACCTAATATATCCCTTATCTTGGTCCGAATATCACCTACCGCCACGCGGTCTATAGTATCAAAAACCGTAATTTCACCATCAAGCATTTGAGCCTGATTTTGAGCAAAATATCCGATCTTGACATTGTGTCCGATTTTCAATGTGCCTGTATATGGAATTTCTCCCATGATACACTTGACAAGCGTGGATTTGCCTTCGCCATTCTTGCCGACAAAAGCAACCTTTTCGCCTCGCTTTATGGTAAATGTGGCGTGGTCAAAAACCTGATGGTCTCCGTAGGCCTTGCCTACATTGTCCAAAATCAAGGGGTAGTCTCCTGAGCGTGGTGCGGGTGGGAAGCGCAGGTTTAATCGCGAATTGTCAACCTCATCCACTTCTATGCGCTCTATCTTTGCCAGTTGTTTCATTCGACTTTGCACCTGTACTGCCTTGGTCGCTTTGTACCTAAAGCGTTCAATGAAAGCCTCTGTATCCGCTATTTGCTTTTGCTGGTTCTGATAGGCGCGCATCTGCTGCTCGATGCGTTCTTGACGCAGTTGGACAAATTTACTGTAATTGACAGAATAATCGTAGATTTTCCCTAAGGATATTTCTATAGTGCGATTGGTTACATTGTCTATGAATGCTCGATCGTGCGACACAAGCACAACGGCCTTGGATTTTGTCATCAAGAAGTTCTCAAGCCATTGTATCGACTCTATATCCAGGTGATTGGTGGGCTCGTCAAGCAGCAATACGTCCGGACGTCGTAGAAGTATCTTCGCTAATTCTATTCGCATACGCCAACCGCCGGAAAACTCACTGGTTGGTCGCTGAAAATCGCTTCGATCAAAGCCTAAACCCATCAACGTCTTCTCGGCCTCGGCAATGCAGTTGTCGGCATTCGAATATGCCAATTGTTCGGTCAGCGTGGATATATGGTCTATCAGCTTGGCATAAGACTCGCTGTCATAGTCGGTGCGCTCGGCCAACTCGGCATTAAGCTTATCCAGTTCGTGTTGCTGCTGATGTACATGTTCAAAGGCTTTGGAGGCTTCTTCCATTACCGTGACATCATCCTGCAGTATCATTTGCTGCGGCAGATAACCGACAGTCACCTCTGCCGGAATCGCCACCGACCCTGAGGTCGGGTTTTGCAATCCGGCAATAATTTTAAGCATAGTAGACTTCCCTGCGCCGTTTTTACCTACAAGAGCTATTTTGTCCTTGGGGTTGATGACGTAGTTTATATTATCAAATAACGTCTTAGCGCTAAATTCTACCGTAAGGTTATTTATAGAAATCATTCGGATTTTCGATATAAAGAAGAATTATCCGTGAACTGTCACGGTTTCAACGGCTTTCCGTTATGAATAATCGCGCGTAGAATACGCCCGTCTGTGCTCACTTCGAGTACTCCGTCCAAATATATGGTCGCCGGGGTCTCACACTCGAAAGGTGTAATCGTCACTTCTCCCATCGGAGTAATCGTGACCACGCACAATCCCATATCTACGCCGTCAGCTATGACGTGGCGACAAAGATACCTTCTCATCATTTGTCATTATATAGACGTTGGCGATATCGCTGAGAATATATGTCCGGACTAAAGCGGTTTCGTACAAGCTGAATACTGTCTACATATACATCTCCTTGGAGGTTATCTCCAAAAACTATTGCTCCGTATATGCGTCTTGCGGTCTTGGTCGTATCGGCTACAAATGTCAAGTCATGCCACCCATCTCCGGTGAATTGTCCGGTAAGGACTTCGATGGCTCCATCCATATAGTCGGCACACAATTGCCAGCGGATGACGCTACGGTTGTTGGTAAAGCGTGCACGCCAAGCGTAGCAATCGCCCTTGTCCCAATTTTGGTCTCGTTCAAGGTCAAAAGACACCACCGAGGTAGGCGATGTACGACCTATGGCAAAACCGGAAGCTCCATTCCAGACATTCACACTGTCACCGGCAACTACGGTTGAAGCATTGGCCGTTCCTATGGCAGACGCATTAGCCAAACGTTCTTTCAGTATTTCTTCGGTGCGCTCGTACACCTTGATGTATCTATCTATATGGGCACCGTACCACATCATCGAAGTATCAACTTGCTGTTGGGTCAAATGATGTCGCTCGAGTATAGCCTGCTTGAGAGCTTGACGCACCGAGTCATCTGAATATTCGGAGTAGTTCATTTCTACTGCACTCTCGGCTACATATATGTCTGCCAAGTATTGGCTCATGTCTTCGGGCTGTACTATGTCCCCGGGCACTTTGCGACATGCCGTCATAAGTATTGCGACAGCAATCATTACATATATGGCTTGACGAATATTCATCGTGTACATATCTACGCTTATCGGCGTATTGACAAATACTTTTCTACGTTCTATTCTGAAACTTCCTTAGTTTCGTGTTCTGTCTCTGTTTGGACTTCGGATTCGGTCGCTTCATCTTTTTTCTTACCTCCAAGATAGCGATAGTATCCAAAGATAAGAATTATAAACCCTATGGTGATGGCCGCATCTGCAAAGTTGAATACCGGGTCGAAAAACGAGAACACTTTCCCACCTATCAACGGCATCCACTCCGGCCAAGTGAAACTGAACAGCGGGAAGTAGAACATATCGACAACCATGCCGTGAAACAACTCGCCATAACCATCTCCCCAAGGTACGACCGAGGCGACCTCGGGCGGAAACGGGTTGGAGAATATCTCGCCATAGAATACGCAGTCTACAATATTACCGCCGGCTCCGGCTGTAATCAGCGCTATACAAGCGACGTACCCTTTAGTGGCTGACTTATCTCGGCATAGTCTCGTAATATACCATACGAGCAGACTAACGGCTATTATCCTGAAAATAGTCAGGAACAACTTGCTGCCTAAGGTCATTCCGAAAGCCATTCCGGGATTTTCGATAAACCGTAGATGGAACCAGGACGTCAGTTCCACATCTTCGCCCAAATAGAACGAAGTTTTGACCCAAACCTTGATGATTTGGTCTATAATAATGACAGCGAGGACTATGGCCACCGCTGTCTGTCCCTTGGTGAGGGTTGCTTTCACTTATTTTCTTTCTTTTTGTTCAACGCACAAAGTGGCATGAGGCACAACACGCAAGCGCTCTTTGGGTATCAATTGACCTGTGATACGATCTATGCCATAAGTCTTGTTTTCGATACGCACAAGAGCTGCTTGAAGCTTGTTTATGAACTTGCGCTGACGCTCGGCAAGGCGCGCGGCCTCTTCTTTGTCTCGTGTGTAAGCCCCTTCTTCAAGCACCTTGAACGTTGTCGAAGTATCGGATATGTCATTTCCGTCATTCTTGACTATAGAGCAATAACTCTCGTATTCTTTTGTGGCTTTCTCGAGCTTCTCTATTATCAGCTGCTTGAATTCTTGCAGCTCTTCATCTGAATATCTAACTTTTTCAGCCATAATTGGAGGGATTATGAACAGTCGTTGTAGTTATTTACTTGTCACGCTTAATTATCACCGACAGATTTATATCGTCTATGGTGAGCACCTCTGCGCCATCTTCTACTTTGGGTACTACTTCGATGGATGTAGCCAGCACCTGAGCGGAAATATAGTCTTTATATTCCTTGATAGCCTCGTCTGTAGCCGAATTCGACTCGAATGAGAGACATATACGGTCTGTGATTGCGTAATCGCGGCTCTTGCGGATGTTTTGTACGCGGTTGACGATTTCACGAGCAATGCCTTCGCGTCGCAGTTTGTCTGTCACGATAACGTCTATGGCCACGGTAAGGTTGCCGTCATTAGCCACCTGCCATCCGGGTATATCCTCGCTGATAATTTCGACATCTGCAAGGTCTATTTTTGCATTTGTTCCGTCGGCGAGAGACACTTCTGCATATCCCGCACGTTCCATAGCGATTACGGTAGCCGTATCGAATGACGTAAGTGCCTGGGCGACAGCCTTCATCTGTTTGCCGAATTTCGGTCCGAGCTTCTTAAAGTCCGGTTTTACACGTTTGACCAAAATTCCGGCATCGGAATCTACTATCTTCATGTCTTTGATATTGACTTCGCCAAGTACCAAATCCTTGACAGCCTGAAGCATACGACGCTGATTGTCATCGTTGACAGGAATCATTACAACGGACAGAGGCTGACGTACTTTGATGTTGACCTTACGACGCAGAGCCAAAACCATAGAGGTAATGCTTTGAGCCATACGCATACGTGTTTCAAGGTCGGCGTCTATCACTGCAGGGTCTGCTTCGGGGAACAAAGCCAGGTGTACCGATGCATCAGATCCGGTAAGGTCGCGATAAAGCTTGTCTGCATAGAAAGGCGAAACCGGAGCCATAAGCATAGCCACCGTCTTAAGGCATTGATAAAGTGTCTGATATGCGGCGAGCTTGTCTTCTGTCATACCACCGCCCCAGAAACGTTTGCGATTGAGTCGTACGTACCAGTTTGAAAGATTCTCGCCGACAAAGTCCGCAATAGCTCGAGCTGCACGTGTGGGTTCGTAATCAGACAGGTAACGGTCTACGTCTTGTATCAGGGTGTTCAACACCGAGATAATCCAACGGTCAATCTCGGGTCGACGTTCCATCGGCACTTGTGCTGCCGAGGCATCGAAACCATCGACATTGGCATATAGAGCAAAGAATGAATACGTATTGTATATCGTTGCAAAGAACTTACGTGCTGACTCCTGAACACCGGCCGGGTCAAACTTGAGGTTGTCCCACGGAGATGAATTGGAAATCATATACCAGCGTAACGGGTCGCTACCATATTTCTCTATGGCTTCGAACGGATTGACAGCATTGCCCAAACGCTTGGACATCTTGTTGCCGTCTTTATCAAGCACGAGACCGTTGGAAACGACATTGCGGTATGCTACCGAATCGAATATCATTCCGGCAATGGCATGGAGCGTAAAGAACCATCCGCGTGTCTGGTCGACACCCTCGGCGATAAAGTCTGCCGGGAAAGCCGTCCCGTTATCTATGTCTTCTTTGTGTTCGAACGGATAGTGTTGCTGTGCATAGGGCATCGAACCCGAGTCAAACCATACGTCAATAAGGTCGGTCTCGCGGCGCATAGGTTTGCCGTCTTCACTCACCAAAATGATGTCGTCTACATACGGACGGTGCAAATCTATCTTTTCGTAATTTGATTTTGCGTAATTCCCTGGTTCAAAACCTTTTTCGCGCAAGGGATTAGTGTGCATAACTCCGGCTGCTACAGCACGTTCTATTTCGTCGTACAACTCTTCGACAGAGCCTATGCACTTTTCGGATTTACCATCTTCGGTACGCCATATAGGCAGCGGAGTACCCCAATAACGGCTACGGCTGAGGTTCCAGTCTTGGACATTCTCAAGCCATTTACCAAATCGACCGCTACCCGTGCTTGCAGGTTTCCAGTTGATGGTGTTATTGAGGGCTATGAGACGGTCGCGAGCCGCCGTTGTGCGGATAAACCAACTATCCAACGGGTAGTAGAGCACGGGCTTGTCCGTGCGCCAGCAATGCGGATAGTTGTGCGTCTGCTTTTCTATGCGGAAAGCCTGACCGTCACGCTTCATTTCTATTGAAATGACAATGTTGAGGTCTTCAGCCTTTGCAGCGGCAGCAGCATCGTATACACCGCCTTCGTTGAAACGAGGGTCAAAAGCATTTTTCACGTAGTCTCCGGCATGATGGCTATATGCGGCGACGTCAACACATTTTTCAACGAAAGTCTCATCGAGCTCGTCAATTGTATAGTACTTACCTGTCAAGTCAACCATAGGACGCGTTTCGCCCTTATGATTAATCATAAACAGTGGCGGAATACCGGCAGCCTTGGCCACCTTGGCATCATCAGCACCGAAAGTCGGCGCGATGTGTACTATACCGGTACCGTCATCGATGGTGACATAATCTCCGGGAATGACGCGGAAGGCACATGCCGAAAGTTGTACAAAGCGGTCTTTGCCTACAGTGAATACAGCCTCGGGATGCGCGTTAGCATATTCGCCCACGTATGCCGCACTATTGGCGTCCAGACGTTCGCACGGGCGTACCCACGGCATAAGTTGCTGATAGTGCATACCTACAAGTTCCGAGCCTTTGTAATGGCCCACGACTTTCCAAGGAACAATCTTGTCGCCGGCAGTATATTCTTCGAGCGGCTTTTCAGAGCCTTCGGCCTTGAAATAATTCTTGACAAGTGCCTCGGCAATGACTACCGTTATTTTCTCTCCCGTGTAAGGGTTGTATGTTCGTACTACCGCGTAGTCGAATTTAGGGCCGACACACAAGGCGGTGTTTGACGGCAGAGTCCACGGTGTTGTGGTCCATGCCATAAAACAAGGCTTGCCCCACCCTGTCATATCTTCTTTAGGTTCGGTGATGGTGAACAATGCCGTACATGTGGTGTCCTTGACATCACGATAACAGCCCGGCTGATTCAACTCATGGCTCGATAGGCCCGTTCCGGCAGCCGGTGAATATGGTTGAATGGTGTATCCTTTATACAAGTAACCCTTCTTGTATAATTGCGAAAGCAACCACCATACACTTTCAATATAACGATTGTCATAAGTGATGTAGGGATCGTCTGTGTCCACCCAATAGCCCATGCGGTCTGTCAGGGTCTCCCATTCGCGAGTGTATTTCATCACCTCACGACGACATGCGGCATTGTATTCGTCTACACTTATCTTCTTACCTATGTCCTCCTTGGTGATGCCGAGGGATTTCTCTACACCGAGTTCGACCGGCAGTCCGTGAGTATCCCAACCGGCTTTACGGAGTACCTTGTATCCTTTCATCGTTTTGTATCGGCACACGATATCCTTGATGGTGCGAGCCATCACGTGGTGGATGCCGGGCATACCGTTGGCCGATGGCGGCCCTTCATAGAACACAAAGGAGGGATGTCCTTCGCGACATTCGATACTGCGGCGGAAAAGGTCTTCCTTTTGCCAAATTCCCAGTACTTCTTTATTGATTTCGGACAGGTTAAAGCCTGTGTATTCGGGAAATTTATTCATAGCTGGTTATGCGACTATGTGTCTGAAGTTGTGTGTGCGTATATACTTTTGTCGGCGACGCACGCTCCGGGCTTGCGTCGCCTCCATTTTTGCTGACCGCAAATTTACGCATTTTTTATCAAATGGCAATGCCTTCGGCCATACTTAAAACGCCAATAGGACCGACAGGACTTTGCTTTATCGTCCTATCGGTCCTATTGGCGTTATATGTCGTTATATAATGATGCGTTATTCTTGGGCGAGAATGAGCGCCGAGTATGCCGGCACGCTCATATTTCCACCATTTGATTTACCCATACCGCTTGCCTTGATTTTTCCATCATAAGCGACTATGGTCCATTTGCCTTTGGGGATACGTACATCAACCGATTTATCGTTGCCGTTGAATACGATCTTTATTTCTTTCCAAGAGTCTCCGTTGGCGTGGTTTTTCAACGAGTAAGATATAACATTATTTCGGGTTTCGTTGTCAAACACGAGGTTCCTGGCGATATCTGCTGCAGTGGTCATACGGAACGCCGGATGAGCCTTACGTAGCGCTATCAGTTCGCGATAGTATTCGAATTGGTCCGCATTAGAGGTCTTTAAGTCCCAGTCAATTGCGTTGATATAGTCCGGCGAAACGAAGGAATTGTGCACGCCTTTTTTGTCACGGAAGACTTCCTCTCCGGCAAACATAAACGGTGTGCCCTGCGAAGTGAACACGATGGTTTGTGCCAGTCTTGCAGCTCGCTGACGGGTGGCTACATCTGCCTCAGGCATTGATTTTGCCAGTTTATCCGTAAGCATCAAGTCGTCATGGCAGGATACGTAATTTATAATTTGTGTGGGAGCTGTCGCATACGCAAATTTTGAATTATTGCCTTTACTATAATCCACTTGCGGATGTGCCGTAGATGCTACGATACCGATTTTGACGGTTTCTTCATTACCCGGCTTGCCTGTCGCAAAACCACGATCTGCCTCATTGCTGTAATGGCCCTTGACTGCATCGCGAATATCATCCGAGAATACTGCTATGCCCTGCATTTTGCCGACATTTTCCTTGAGCGCTCGACGTTCTACCGGCAGCGGCGAATCACCGGCGGTCCAGCCCTCACCATATACAAAGATGGACGGATTGACGGTCTTAAGTTCGCGTGCAACACGATTCATCGTTTCGATGTCGTGTATCGCCATAAGATCAAAGCGGAATCCGTCTATATGGTATTCCTCGGCCCAGTATTTGACCGAATAAACGATGAAGTTCTGCATCATTTGACGATCGCTGGCGGTTTCATTTCCGCAACCCGAAGCGTTACTGTAACTTCCATCGGGGTTATGGCGGTAGAAATATCCCGGAGCCGTAAGCGAAAAGTTGCTGCCGCCATTGTCTCCGGTGTGATTGTATACCACATCCATAATCACGCCTATACCTGCATTGTGTAAGGCTTGAATCATTTCTTTCATCTCACGGATGCGAACGGAGGGCTCAGCCGGGTCTGTCGCATACGAACCTTCCGGCACATTGTAATTCTGCGGATCGTATCCCCAGTTGTACTGATTGGCCGGAAGATTACTCTCGTCTACCGAATTGAAATCGTAGGACGGTAGAATATGTACATGGGTCACTCCAAGTTCTTTAAGATGATCTATGCCGGTTTTTGCGCCTGAATTGTTATGCGTACCTTCCTCAGTCAAGGCTAAGAATTTTCCTTTATGGACAATACCTCCGGACTGATGCATGGAAAAGTCGCGATGATGCATTTCATATATGACGGCATCGTTGATGTTCTTTACCACCGGGCCATGATCTTTGCCCCATCCTTGCGGATTTGTCGAGGCCATATCTATGATTGCCGCACGTTTGCCGTTGGTGCCGACGGCCTTAGCGTATATTCCGGGCGTTTCGTCAAGCCACCGACCTTGGTCTTGTATCTGGAAGGTATAGAACTTGCCGTAAAGCTTTTGAGCGACAGCAGCACGCCATACGCCTTTTTCGCTCGGGTGCATCATTAGCGTGTCCGTTGCCACACCGTTGCGATCTGTGTCGTAAAGCAGTACGCGCACATTTTGTGCGGCCGGCGACCACAAAGCGAAATGTGTCCCGGAGTTATCTACGACCAGTTCAAGATCACTGCCGTCATATACGGGGTAGGAATTGTAAATGTCCTCGACTGTTGGGACAGCCGCATACGCCGATGTCGTCAGGCTTGCGGTCATTACCATAGTCAATAGTTTTAGATGTTTCATTAGGTGTAAGATATGTCTTTAGAAGTCGATATGTATTTTGTCTAATTCGGTTGAAGCTAACGCCTGAATGCAGATACCGAACTGCCATTGTTCTTAATGTACACAATATAGCGTGGCAAGAATGTATTTCTTACCGGCATAAAATATCTCTCGTACCTAAGGTACATTATAAGGCTATGCCCAAGGATTTATCAGCGAACGATTACGCGTTGTGAGTATCGTTCGCAACGTATGATATAGTATCCCGTAGGAAGTTCGATCTGCGTTGTCCCCGGGTGTATCGTCAAAGTCTTGACTATCTGCCCGGTGAGCGAATAGCATACCACCGTACGAGATTCGTTGCCCGGAAGTGTGATTTCGACATGTCCGCCGACTACACGGATAACAGGCTTACTCACAGCAACATTGGCTACCGACTCATTGCTTTCGGCAGGTTCGGCGAAGGATGTGGCCGATACGGCTGTCATCGCTGTCGCTATCATCAGAATGCGCAATATTCTGTTCATATCTTTCGTTTGGTGATATTTGTTGATGCAAATATAATCCTTTTATTGTATGAACCGGAGAATATTTATGGTGGGAAAGATAGTATTTAGCAATATTTAACACAGATTAGCGTTTTGTTTCGTTGCCTTCATAAAAATTAACAAAAGCACGATTGACATTTACAACTCCACCGGGGGTCGGATAGTCGCCCGTGAAGTACCATCTACCGGGACATCCGGGGACTGCGGCAGCAAGGCCTTCGATACTTTGATAGAGAATGTCCACCGATGCGCGAACATCTTTGGACAGAAGTTCGGAAATCTCGCGCGAAATATCTGTATCACTAAAAGGTGCATATATATCTTTCACAACATTTCGCTGTTGGTCTGCCGGAAGCTCAAGCTGTCGTTGGCATTCTTTGTATGCTTTATGGAACACGTCTTCCCGACCTTGACGGCGCAAAAGGCTGACAGCAGCCCGAAATGCAACGAATTCGGCAAGGCGGCTCATATCTATGCCGTAATAGTCCGGATACCGCACTTGCGGCGAAGAGGACACTACGATTATACGCCGCGGATGCAGGCGGTCGAGCATTTTAAGTATTGATTCTTTGAGCGTTGTACCACGCACAATCGAGTCATCGATCACGACAAGTGTGTCTGCATCATTTTTGACTATGCCATACGTCACATCATAGACATGCGAAGCAAGGTCGTTGCGTGATTCGCCCTCGGCGATAAAGGTACGCAGCTTTATATCTTTGATTACCAGTTTGTCAATGCGTAAATGCCTTTTAATAATTCGTTCTATAGATTGATCTGTAAGCCCCCCGGCATCTCTATGGCGACGTAGTTCGGCCATACGGCAAGCGTCAAGTCGTGCTTCAAGGCCTTCAACCATACCCAGGAAAGCGACCTCGGCCGTATTTGGTATAAACGAGAATACCGTATTTTCGAAGTCATCGCCAATCATCGCAGACAAAGGCTCAACGAGGTTACGCCCGAGGGCTTTGCGTTCGCGGTAAATATCGGCATCACTACCGCGTGAAAAGTATATGCGTTCGAACGAACAACGTTCGTTAGCGCCCTCGGTAAGTATCTGCGGCAATGACAATTCGCCATTTTTAGTAACTACCAATGCCTGCCCGGGAATGAGCTCGTGTACAGCCGAACGAGGCACATTAAAGACTGTTTGGATTACGGGACGTTCGGATGCTACAACAACCACTTCATCGTCATAGTAATAGAATGCAGGACGTATACCATGGCTATCCCTAAGCGTGAACATGTCACCCGAACCGGTGATACCGCAAATTACAAATCCGCCATCCCATGACGGGGCTACGTTGCGCAGTATCCGCGACATATCTATATTGTCCTCTATCGCGATGCCCAAAGCCGGTTCGACAAGCTTATCCTTGTATTCGTGATACAATCTGTGGTTTTCTTTATCCAGAGCGTATCCCAATTGTTCCAGCAGGACTATTGTATCGCTAAACAGCCGTGGGTGCTGACCTCTGGAAACGATTTCATCGAAAACTTCATCGACATTGGTCATATTGAAGTTGCCACACAACAGCAGATTGCGCGAGCGCCAATTGTTGCGTCGCAAAAACGGGTGAACGTATGACATTCCGCTGCGTCCGGTCGTGGAGTAGCGCAAATGCCCCATATATATTTGCCCGACAAACGGCGTGGGTACATCGGCCGTTGTAGTATCAGCATCATGGCGCGAAATGCGGCGTTGCACTTCGTCAAATATTGTGGCTATGGCGTCACTGCCCAGGGCTCGTTCGCGATATACATATTCGTATCCGGGCGCGGCGTTGATGTCCACGACCCCTATACCGGCCGCCTCTTGTCCGCGATTATGCTGTTTTTCCATCAGCAGATAAAGACGATCCAAAGCCCAAATCGTCGAACCGTAGCGTTCGCTATAGTATTCTATAGGCTTGCGTAGTCTTATCATGGCTACGCCGCACTCGTGTTTCAGGATCTCTGCCATATCAACGGATAAAAAGAAGTTCGCGGTACTTGGGCAAAGGCCACATCTCGTTATCTACCATAAGTTCGAGTTTATCTATATGATAACGTATTGTTTCCATTCGTGGCGCCACGTTGTCATGATACAATATGGCTTTTTGTCGCTCGTTGTCGCATCCGTTGGCTTTCTTGCGGGCCTCGACCATAGCTTCGACCTCGGTCTTGATGGCCTCCATGTGCAAGGAAATACCTTCGATGGTGTCCATATCGTGCCCGAAAAGCGCTGCCGACTTATGATTACCAAAGAGGGACTTGATTTTTACGAGATTATCGACAAGTATGGACTGATACCGCGTGGCAACAGGTATGATATGATTCAGGGCCAAGTCGCCAAGGACTCTGGCCTCTATTTGTACTTTCTTTGTGTACATTTCCCATTTCACCTCGTTGCGGGCTTCCAATTCGATACGGCTGAAAACACCCGTACGGCCAAACATTTCTACAGATTCGCGCGTCAGGTAGGCATCGAATATCTTAGGCGCGCTGGTTTCGCAGTCAAGGCCGCGACGTTTGGCCTCTTCCACCCATTCTTCGCTGTATCCGTTGCCGTCGAAGTGTATCGGCTTACTCTGTATTATCAGCTTGCGCACCTCGCCCAATATTGCTTGGCGTAAGGGTGTACCGGCGGCCACAGCCTTGTCCACTTCATTTTTGAATTGTGTCAACTGGTCGGCGACAGCTGCATTAAGCACTATCATCGCCGAAGCACAATTGGCGGACGACCCCACTGCGCGGAATTCAAAACGATTGCCGGTGAAAGCGAATGGAGATGTACGGTTACGGTCTGTATTATCTATGAGGATTTCCGGAATCTGTGCCAGGCCGACCGATATGCCCTCGCGCGTGGTAAGATCTTCAAGTTGACTATCCGTACTATCGGCAAGACGGTCAAGCACCGCGCTCAATTGGCTACCGGTAAATATGGATATGATAGCAGGCGGAGCCTCATTTGCTCCAAGCCTATGAGCATTGGTGGCAGACATTATGGACGCCTTAATCAGAGCGTTGTGTTTATGCACCGCAGCCATCACATTGACTATAAATGTGATGAACTGCAGATTCGCCTCCGGGGTCTTTCCGGGAGCAAACAGCAGAGTCCCCGTATCGGTACTGAGGCTCCAGTTGTTATGCTTGCCCGAACCGTTGACACCTGCAAAAGGCTTCTCATGAAGCAATACACGGAAATTATGACGACGGGCGACCTCATTCATTAAGGACATCAGCAATAGATTATGGTCATTGGCCAGGTTGACATCTTCGAATATCGGAGCAAGTTCAAACTGGTTCGGAGCCACTTCATTATGGCATGTTTTGGCCGGAATCCCAAGTCGATGAGCCTCTATTTCAAGGTCAAGCATGAAGGCCTCAACTCGAGAAGGTATCGACCCGAAGTAATGGTCCTCAAGTTGCTGATTCTTAGGGCTTTCATGGCCCATCAGCGTGCGTCCGGTCATCACTAGGTCAGGGCGTGCATTATAGAGAGCTTCATCCACAAGAAAGTATTCCTGTTCCCAACCAAGATTAGCGGTCACGTGCTTCACTGCCGGATCAAAATACCTCGCGATGGCCGTAGCGGCCGTATCGACGGCATTAAGCGCTCGCAGCAGTGGCGTCTTATAGTCCAACGATTCCCCCGTATATGATATGAATATCGTTGGAATACACAGAGTTTCGTCAAGTATGAATGCCGGTGAAGATATATCCCACGCCGAGTATCCGCGAGCCTCGAAGGTGTTGCGAATTCCTCCGCTGGGGAAGGATGAGGCATCCGGTTCTTGCTGGACAAGAAGTTTGCCGTCAAATTTTTCGACAACCCCACCCTTGCCGTCATGCTCGATGAAAGCATCATGCTTTTCGGCAGTGCCGTCCGTCAGCGGATGAAACCAATGTGTGTAGTGACGAGCGCCGTTGTCTATAGCCCAGCGTTTCATACCTACAGCCACGCTGTCCGCAAGTGCCCTTGATATAGGACGTTTGTTCTCTATTGCAAAGACGAGCGCATCATACGTATCCTTGGACAAATACTCAAACATCTTTTGACGGTTAAACACAGCCTTGGCATAGTATACTTCAGGACGTTCGGCCGGAACCTGAACATGCACTGCCTTACGGTTGTAGGCTTCTTCGATGACTTTGAAACGCAGGTGTGACATTGATCTGTTTTCGCTTTTTATATTGTATTGTGTAGTGTCTATTCTTGTTCGTTCATTCAATCCCGCGTCACCATTTATTTTTATCATCAACAATTATTGTCGAGACAATCCAACACCTTAAAAAGACACGACCCCTGCGTTTTCGGAGCGGCTAAGGCCTCGGCAGTACATCTGATGATGTCTGCATACGGCCTCGCCCACCTTAGGCACAGGGGCTTCGCTGTATTTCTAAAATCTTGGAGCGTCATTGTCGCGAGATTTCTTACGTAAAAGCACTTTTCCAAGTACATTCCTCATATATATGTATATATACCTTTATATGTATATATACCTTTTTCGAATGCATTCGGTAGCCGCTTTTGACGACGCAAAGTTAATATTTTTTTTTGAAAAACACGTCTGCTTGCTCGTAATATGCAGGACAATCACATCATTTTTTCAGCTAAGATATAGATTATACCCATCCTTATAACGCACTCGACATTTGCAACCCGGTTGCAATGGCAGATGAGTACCTTTGTAGCTGTAAAATAGTAATTAATCCAAACTTATATTATATAATAAACCAATGTCAATGAAGCATAAGAGCGTGATACGGCACATTTTATATTTGTCGCTATGCGCAATCGTTGCATCATGCAACACCAACGCCAAGGACGAACTTGCCCACCACCATCATCATCACGGAGGTCACGAAAGTGAAGAGCACGAAGAACATGAAGGACATGACCATGAAGGCCACGAAGGTCACAATCATGGTGACGGAGATGAAATCACCTTACACCCCGAACAGGCAAAACGCTTCGGTGTAAAGGTTGCCGAAGTACGTCCCGGCACTTTCAGCAGCATCGTAAAGGTCTCAGGGCAGGTGCTGCCATCGCCGCAATCCGCATCAATTATCTCTGCTCCGACCGCCGGCATTGTATACTTCAACAGCAAAGCCGTTGTCGGGCAATCTATCTCGGCCGGCACCGCGATAGCTACAGTCAAGGCGTCTGCAGTCACCGGTGGCGATCCAAATGCAGCTGCACGCGTTGCCGTCGAAGCTGCACGTAAGGAGGTCGAACGCCTTGAGCCGCTACACCGTCGCGGCGTAGTGTCTACAGCCGAGTACAACCGTGCCGTAGCTGCTTACCAAAGCGCCAAAGCTTCGTATAGTCCTGCTGCTGCCTCAGGCAGCGCCAGAGCTACAACATCCGGCACCATCACTGCGCTCCTTGCCGAACAAGGACAATACGTTGATGCAGGTGCTCCTTTAGCATCCGTGACGGCAAACACACGCCTGACCCTGCGTGCCGATGTACCTCAAAAGCTCTACGGAGCCGTGACCTCGGTCACCAATGCCCGTTTTCGCCCGTCTTATATGAATGTATCTTTGGACATCAAAGATTTGGGCGGAGCACGCAGCTCATCATCCGAAGCGGTAAGCTCTACCCCGGGATATATCCCCGTATATTTTTCGTTTAACAACAACGGTAGCATCATTCCCGGTTCCATCGTGGAAGTTTACCTTGAAGGGCAACCGCGAGCCAATGTAATCACCGTCCCGGTATCGGCATTGTCCGAACAGCAGGGCGATTACTTCGTATACATACAACTTGACGAGGAGGGTTACCAAAAAGTACCTGTAGCCATCGGACAAAGCGATGGTGTGCGTACCGAGATTCTCTCCGGCCTCCATTCAGGCGACAAGGTGGTCGTTGAAGGAACAACCACCGTCCGCCTTGCCGAGAAATCCGGCGTAGTGCCTGAAGGCCATTCGCACAACCATTGATACGCATAACTACACCATAGCCTTTCAACGAAAAACGAATACAACAAAGTTATGCTTAATAAGATAATACATTTCTCGCTTAACAACCGCCTGACAATTCTCATATTGGTGGGATTGGCGCTGATATTCGGCACCATAACGCTTATGCGCACCCAGGTGGATATTTTCCCGGATCTCAATGCTCCCACCGTCGTTGTGATGACCGAGGCTCCGGGCATGGCGCCCGAGGAAGTTGAAAAATTGGTTACCTACCCCATCGAAACATCCGTAAACGGTTCCACAGGCGTCCGTCGCGTCCGGTCGTCCTCCACAACCGGATTCTCGGTGGTTTGGGTCGAATTCGATTGGGGTACTGATGTATATCGCGCCCGACAAATAGTCAATGAACGCCTTGCTTCGCTGTCCGGGACATTGCCTCCGGGCGTAAAGCAACCTACCATGGGACCCCAATCGTCCATATTGGGAGAAATCATGATTATAGGCCTGACTGCCGACTCGACGTCCATGATGGATCTTAACACCATTGCCAATAAAACAATTCGTCCGAGACTTTTGTCTTTGGGCGGTGTATCACAAGTCGCAGTACTTGGCGGCGACGTGCGCCAGTACCAAATACAGATGGTGCCGCAACGTATGCAAGCATTGGGCGTATCTATCGATGAAGTACGTGCTGCCGTTGAGGGCCTCAATCAAAACGCGACAGGCGGCATAGTCTATGATTACGGCAACGAATACATTGTCAAGGGCGAAATCAACACCACTGCCACCGAGGATATTGCGGCTGCCGTAGTACGTAGCAATGAAGAAGGTATCGTCACTGTGGGGGACATCGCCGATGTGAAAATTGCCGGAGCTCACCCACGACTCGGAGCAGGATCGGTCAGGGCTCATCCCGCGGTTTTAGTCACGGTTACCAAGCAGCCGTCCGTAGGCACAATCGATTTGACAGAGGCTATTGAGAAGGATTTGGCCGAAGTCTCCAAAACTCTCCCTGCAGACGTGCATATCGCAACAGACATCTTCAAGCAAAGTCAATTCATCGACACTTCAATATCTAATCTTCAGGAAGCATTGCTCGAAGGTGCGCTTTTCGTGATTATCGTTTTATTCTTCTTCCTGATGAACACACGCACGACGGTTATATCCGTTGTTGCTTTGCCTTTGTCTATCATCTTGGCGGTTCTTGTGCTGCACTTTATGGGCTATACGCTCAACACTATGAGTCTCGGTGGTATCGCCATTGCCATTGGGTCGTTGGTGGACGATGCCATCGTGGATGTTGAGAATGTATATAAGCGTCTACGCGAAAACCGCGAATTACCACCTGACCAACGACACAGCGTCTTTGATGTCGTCTTCCACGCCTCTGCCGAGGTACGTATGCCTATCTTCAATTCATCACTGATAATTATTGCAAGTTTTCTCCCGCTTTTCTTCCTGTCAGGCATCGAAGGTCGCATGCTTGTGCCGTTAGGCGTGTCCTTCATCGTGGCTCTGATTGCATCGACCATCGTAGCACTGACTCTAACGCCGGTAATGTGCTATTATTTACTGGGGTCTAAAAAAGCGACAGCTAAGGCCGACCGCGACCCATACGTCACTCGTAAGATGCGCACCGGATACACAGCCGCTCTCGAATGGTGTCTCAAGCACTCGCGTGCCGTACTCACCGGCGTAGGCGTCCTGTTTGTAGCCGCTATGGCATTGTTCTTCACTCTGGGCCGCAGCTTCCTACCGTCCTTCAACGAAGGCTCAATGACCATCAATGTTTCCACTCTCCCCGGAATATCACTGGACGAGAGCGACAAAATCGGGGCGGAGGCCGAAAAATTGATACTATCAGTACCGGAGGTGCGCACAACAGCTCGCAAAACCGGTCGCGCCGAATTGGACGAGCATTCATTCGGCGTCAATGTCTCCGAAATCGAGGCGCCATATACCCTCAAAGACCGCACTCGCGGCGAAATGGTGCGCGAAATTCGCGAAAAACTCTCCGAAATCCCGGGCGCCAATATCGAAATCGGCCAACCGATCTCGCACCGTATAGACGCAATGCTTTCGGGTACGGAGGCGCAGATAGCCATCAAATTGTTCGGCGATGACCTAAATAAGCTCTTCGCACTCGGCACTCAAATCAAGAGCATCATCTCCGAGCAAGAAGGCGTTGTGGATGTCAATATCGAACAACAAATCGAAAGGCCGGAGATAGCCATACGTCCTAATCGCCAGTTGTTAGCTCGTTATGGCGTCACTATGGAGAGCCTGCGCAATACCATCGAGACATCGCTGGCCGGAACAGCCGTATCGCAAGTATACGAGGATGGTATACCTTATGACATCTCGCTGATGCTCGAGCCCGGCTCGCGAAGCTCGCTGCAAAGCATCTCGGATTTGCTCATTGACACTCAGCAAGGCAAAGTGCCGCTGTCTGACGTTGCGGAAGTCGCATCCACATCCGGGCCAAACACCATAAACCGCGAGAATGTCAAACGCCGTATCGTTATTTCGGCGAACGTCGAAGGCGGAGACCTTCGTGGCGTGGTCAACAAGATACAGGATGATGTTGCACAAAAGGTAAAACTACCCGAAGGATATTACCTTAATTACGGCGGACAATTCGAGAGCGAGGCTTCGGCTTCACGTACCTTGGCATGGGCCTCGCTGGGTGCTTTACTGCTGATACTTATGCTACTGTACCAGGATTTCAAGAGCATACCGCAATCGCTGCTGATACTTATCAATATGCCGTTGGCTATGATTGGCGGCGTATTCATCCTGGTGTTTACCGGAGCGGAACTCAATATCCCGGCTATCATCGGCTTTATATCTCTATTAGGTATCACCACGCGCAACGGCATGCTGCTTATCAGCCGGTACAACGCATTGCGTGATCAAGGTATGGGGCTGCACGACCGCATCATGCGCGGCTCGGGCGACCGACTGCTGCCCATAGTGATGACGGCTCTGACCTCGGCTCTGGCTCTGATACCGCTTGCTGTCAACGGCGATGCTCCGGGCAACGAGATCCAGTCGCCGCTCGCCGTAGTCATCCTCGGAGGTCTGGTATCGGCCACCATCCTGAATGTATTTGTAGTTCCGGTAATATATCGCAAAATGTGCCTGCGCAAAGGCGCTGAGCCGACACAAGCATAGCATTTGTCTGCCACCGCACATAGGCAATCATAACACAACACATATTATAATGAACAAGCACATCATTTCATACATATTTTCAGGCATCTGCATGCTCGCATCTCTGTCGGGCAATGCCCAAACGTTGTCTCAGCGAGAAGCCATCGCGCGCATCGTGGCCAATAACGCGGGCGTCAAAGGCATACAGGCTTCGGGCAACGCAGATGTATTGTCCTTGCAGAATGACAATACGCTGCCCGACCCGGAGGTCTCCGGCGGATACCTTTTCGGCGACGGAACGGACAATCGCTGGGAGCTGGAAGTATCCCAGGGCTTTGCATGGCCGGGATTGTACGGCGCACAGAAAAAAGTTATTGGCTCGGTATCGGCCGCCAACGAAGAACGCTGTCGCGTGGCTGCTTTGACCGTGGCCGACCAAGCACGGCAGCAGATGATACGCGGCACCTATCTGACACAGCACCTGTCGTTGCTGGAACGTCTTAAGGCCAATATGGACTCGTTGGCGCACAGCATCGAATACGGATATAATAAAGGCGAACTGACGATACTTGACCTCAAGAAAGTCCGGTTTGAGATTTTCCGCCTTGACACCCAAATCGCACAGGTGCGTTCCGAGCGTCAAAAAATAGAATCTGCTCTGACAGCGCTGAATAACGGCGAGAATATTGCCGTGGATATGACCCAATACGATGTTGAGCCGCTCAATGCCTTGTCTTACTACCTGGACAAGGCCCGTCAGTCGCCCGAAATCGCACTTGCCGACCACGCAATAGAGACAGCGCGTCTTGAAGGCGAAGCTGCTCGCATGGGCCGCCTACCCTCTCTGAGCTTGGGCTATAAACATTCGATGGAAGACGGGCACAGCTTCAACGGCGTTACGGCCGGCATTTCCGTCCCGGTTTTCTCGGGACGTAAGGCACGTCAAGCCGCACAAGCTCGTCAAACGGCAGCTGAGTATGACCGCGCTCAGACGTCTAACGACATCGAGACACAAGTGTCCGCGCTGTACGACCAAACGCTACGTCAACAAGACCTGCTCAAGCATTTTTCGCCCGTAGTGCTTGATGACGAGTATCCGGAATTGCTACTGATGGCTTACCATGGCGGCGAAACCAATGTCATCACCCTGATTCAAGAAATGAATTACTACCTGCAAGCACGTCAGGAGTATCTCGAAGCGGACTATGCCTATCGAGCCGGCCTTGCATCTCTAAACCGCTACGACCTCCCGTTCTGACACTTTCTCGTCACATCGTGACCAACCATACGAGGGCCGGCATTCGCAACAGATGCCGGCCTTTTATTTTGCACTTCATAGTCTCGGATTCTTGACCAACCGCGGAGACGTAAGGCACAATGTCACGGATCTAACCATTATTCCGCCCGGAGCGACTTATTTCTACGATAAATAATCGAAAGATTATGGACCTGTAACGATAAATGGTACAAACGACGCTGTAACTTTGCGCCGCAGTCTGCGACCGGGAGCAGTCCGATATGCTAAGTTTTTTGTAATGTGTTTGGTTACGATGTCAAAAAGTTGTATATTTGCGGCGTATAAACTTCAAACGCATACAATACACAACAAAACAGACAAAATAGCACATCACACGACATATTTAGCATAACTTGCTGATAATTATTGATTCGGTTAAATCTGGTAAATTCAACCTCGAAATCAAAGATAATTAGTTCAGTAGGTTTGCCCCTTATACAGGGCGCAGACTGCTCCTACTGCTTATCATGATTTCAGGCATTACCAGAGCCCAACCGAATTGATAAGACAAAAAGGAAAAGATTGCGCTCTTTTTCTGTTTACACCCAACCGCAAAACACCGGCTCCCGTGCCGCATACAATAAAACCATAAACAAAAACAACTATGCAACAAGACGAAAAACATTTTAAAGCTGCACTTGATGATTATTGGAAGAAAGTGCAGGAGATTTACGCTCCGTATGCAAATCAGGACATCGATAAAGACGGAAATCCTCTGTTATACTATGTATTCCAGACAGACGTCCACTACAACCCCGACCTGATGATTGTAGGTATAAATCCCGGAGCAAGCTATCACGGAAAACCATTTTTGTGTCGTGAAGACGAGCACGGGGTTGTTAAAAACTACTATCTGCTTGGGGCAGAAAAGGATGCATGGGCTCGACGCCTTCAATCCGTTTTCGACTATAAACAAGGTGAAAACAACGACAGCTATCTCTCATCAATCTTTGAGAATTGCGTCGGCACAAATAAGGTATTCATTAACACAAACATTGAGAAAGGCTGCGCAGCGTTTAAGGATATTCACCCCAAAGCAAAGGCACTATTAGAGGAACTCATCCGGATAGTTAAGCCGAAACACATCATAGCGTTAGGCCGCAGTCCGTTCGACACGCTCAGACAAGGTCCTTCCAAACTGATAAAAGAATCCGGCATAAACTTCAAGTATAGCAAACACGATAACATCCCCCTCGCTTATATACCTAACCCTTCGGGGCTGTGCTCGCGTTACTACAACACAGATGAGAAAGTCAAAAGCTGGCAAAAAACAATAGAAGCTTTCTTGAAAGACCGGCTTGATTAGCGGCTTCGCCGTCTTATGCGTTCTCCATTTCTCGGCTCGCATCTCTTATGCCAGCCGAGAAATGGGAAACAGCTTAAATCCGAGATTAATAAACTATAAAACAACAAAAGAATCTGTATCAAAGCGTATCATCCAATAACACAATACTTCTGTTGTGATAATATGCAGAGTACTATTGGGTGATTAGCTTTGATATAGATGCACAACCTACCGAAAAAAGATAAACATGAAGACTTTCTTGACTGTAATATGCTTGGCAGTACTCCCTGCTGTATCTTTCGCCTACGATGTCCAAATTGACGGCATCTATTACAACCTGGATACTACGAACAAAACAGCAGTAGTGACAAGTTATAACAATAACTTTTATAGTGGAATTATAGTTATACCGGAAACCATAAGTTGTGATGGCACTCAATATATGGTCACATCCATCGGCGACTGGGCCTTCTTCAGCTGCTCCGGGCTGACTTCTGTGACCATCCCCAACTCCGTCACTTCCATCGGCGACAACGCCTTCCTCAGCTGCTCCGGCCTCACTTCCGTGACCATCCCCAACTCCGTCACATCCATCGGCGGCTGGGCCTTCTCCTACTGCTCCGGCCTCACTTCCGTGACCATCCCCAACTCTGTCATGACCATCGGCGACGGCGCCTTCTCCGACTGCTCTGGGCTTACCTCCGTGGTGTTCAATGCGGAAAAGTGCACCATAATGGGATCTTATCCTGTATTTAGCGACTGTACAAGTCTTTCATCTTTGACAATAGGCGATAAAGTCGCCATTATTCCTGACTACACCTTCAAAGACTGCTATGGGGTCACCTCCGTAACCATCCCAAACTCAGTCACATCAATCGGCAGCTCCGCCTTCTCCGGCTGTTCCGGGTTGACTTCCGTGACCATCCCCAAGTCGGTCACTACCATCGGCAACGGCGCCTTCTCCTGCTGTTCCGGCCTGACTTCCGTGACCATCCCCAACTCGGTCACCGCCATCGGCGGCTCCGCCTTCCACGGTTGCATCGGACTCACTTCCGTAAACATTCCCAACTCAGTCACCTCCATCGGCGAATACGCCTTCTCCAGTTGCACAGGACTCACATCCGTAACCATCCCCAACTCAGTCACCTCCATTGGCGATTATGTCTTCTCTCACTGCTCCGGGCTGACAACATTGATTATTGGCAATTCCGTCACTTCAATCGGTGAATACGCATTCTACGACTGCACAAGGTTGACAGATATAAGAATACCCCAAAGCACAAAAAATGTAGATAGACGCGCATTCAGAGATTGTACCGGACTCATAACTGTTACAATAGATGGCTCGGAAACGATACTGTATAAAGAAGTATTTGAGGGCTGTACTAATATCACAGCGATTAATGTTCTTAGTAAAATGCCTCCGATTGGAACAGATGACACATTCGAACTTATAACCTACCGTGATGCGACACTTAATGTGCCCAAGACGGCAAAGGACGCGTACTCGAAACCGGCATGCTGGCGCAACTTCCGGCATGTGGAGGAGAAGGACTTCGGCGGCGTGGACGATGTGACGGCTGACGAGGATGGTATCTGCGTCAATGTGCGCGACGGACAGGTCGAAGTATGCGGCGCAGACGCATCCGAGGAAGTCCGTGTGTATGATATGAGTGGTATGGAGATATACCGCGGCATTGAGCGCACAATCGCGCTGCCGACCAAGGGCGTCTACATCGTCAAGGTCGCCGACCGCACCTTCAAGGTCGCACTATAACTCGACCAATAACCAATTGACAATCAATATAGCGAACCCGGAAACCCAATAAAGCAAGCCCAAATTCCCGAAAGCAGGATTTGGGCTTGCTTGTATTATATCGACAACTAATTGACAGCCTTTGCGACAAACGGAGGATTAGTCACGCCTATCAGCGGCTGAGCCATGCTTGGCGCTCGGGGGCGTCCATACGCTCGATGGCATAGCGCAAAGTGGTGCGAGGCATTCGGCTGTAGTGATCGGAGAGATAACGGCGCAGCAACTCTATGTCCTTCTTGCCGACCTCACGTAACATCCACCCTACGGCCTTGTGTATGAGGTCATGCGGATGTCCAAGCAGGGCGTCCGCGATGCGTAGTGTGTCCTCATATTGGCCGGCGCGTATCAATGCCGAGGTGCTGACAATGGCTATACGCTGTTCCCATAAATTGGTACTTTCCGCAAGGGCGTCAAGAGTGCCTCGGTCGGGATAAGCCCCGTCGGCACATGGCTGCAACAGCCATGCGCCCAGGATATATCCGGCCGAGAGGTCCACGAGATCCCAATTGTTGGCCCGACGGGCATACTCCAGATAAAAACGAGCAATCTGTTCGCGCCTATCGGCATATTCGGTAGGGGCAATGCGCTTTGACGGCGTTGCGGCCTTCATCTCCTCAACAAGCAACAGAAACCCGCATAGTCGTACCTCATGCCATTGAGACTGTAAAATCACGGCTATTTGGTCTAAAGGCACACTCAGGCGAAAACGCTTGACGACTTCGCGCGTCTGCGGTACGCGAAGCCCTAAAAAGCGGTCACCCTCACCATATTCGCCCGGTCCGGTTTTGAAAAACCGAAGGAGAATTAGACGCTGCGCCTCGTCTTGCATCTCGGACAAAGCGGCAATGATATCAGACGCTTCAGCCATCTCTTGCAAGTACTCACTTGTGGTTGTTATTGCCTTAACGTGCAGTATTTACTTATCTTTGAGTGCATTGCCTGCCGCGAAGGCATCGCCGACGCGCTCGCCCAGCCGGATATAGCCGTTATGTATCGGGTCGTAGGTTATCAAGTCCAATTTGGTGACATCCGGCTTACCGTCAGGCGCAAGGTATCGCTCGTCACACAGCACGTTGACAATATCGCCGACAAGATAGCACCCGGTCTCGCTCTCGTCAATCATCTTAGACACCCGACATTCGAGCGTCATAGGGAAGGCGGTGAATACCGGAGCGTCCACGTGGTCGGCTTGTTTCGACTCCAAGCCGGCACGAGCAACCTTGTCACGGACCTTGCGTCCGCTTACAAGCCCCACATAATCAGCAGCCACCATAGTATCGACAGTGGCGAAAGCGACAGTAAAATCGCCATTTACCTTGAGGTTGTCGGTGGTTGCGTGACTGCCCAGCGAAATCACGATTTTCTCATAATCCCATTGCCCGGCCCATGCGGCATTCATCGCATTGGGCGTATGATCTTTGTCGTAAGTGCCGATGACGAGTACCAACTGAGGCAGTACCCATGGCTTTGATCCGAAACTCTTCATATAAATCTGATTGAAAAAACGGTTAGAGATTCTGAAACACTATTTGTTGTTTGACGGCAGGCCAACGGCGCCGGTGGCGTGATCTATCGTGACACGGCGCTCGCGATACAACATCCCGACGGCTCGCTTAAAATCCTTTTTTGAGCAATGCAGCAGGGCGGCTATTTCGTCCGGCGAAGACTTGTCGGTAAGCGGCATAGCACCTTGTTTCAGCTTTTCGAGGATCGTGTCAGACAATGACCGTGCACGTCCGCCGACACCGGGAGTTGTGAGTGTCAGGTCAACGCGGCCATCGCTGCGACGTACATTCTTGACGTAAGCCTTCAGCCGTTGACCGCTTTGCAACGTGTCGTATAATTCGTTGGCATACAGCATCCCGCGATGCAAATTCTCCACAATCACGCGCCACCCTATATCGGTGCGCTCGGTCACCAGAACATTGACCGCCTGCCCGTGCTTGTAATCAGTCGGAACATTGTCCAAATACTTCCCTATCTTTGCCGTAGCCGCTATACGACCGGTAGCATTGTCCAGGTATACATATACCAAGTATATGCCATCAATGTGCATACGCGACCGCTGTTCGGCAAAAGGTACAAGCAAATCCTTGGAGAGCCCCCAGTCAAGGAAAGCTCCGATACGATTGACATCTCGCACTTGCAAGTACGCAAATTCGCCTACCATGGCTATCGGCTTCTCCGTCGTAGCGACAAGGCGGTCTTCGCTGTCATTATATACAAAGACGTCCAATGTCGAACCTATAGTCATATCGTCCGTACAATATCTATTAGGCAACAGGACACGCGTGGGAGGTGCATCGACAAGTACTTCATTGGCACGAGAGCCATGAGGTGCGTCAACCGTATTTTCGTCCGCCTCGCCAAGATAAAGGCCGTAATCACTGCGCTCCAATATAGTTAAGGTATTGGTTTTGCCTATTTTGAACATATCGTATCGGTGTTTTGCTGAAATAATACTCCACAAAAATAAGGATTTTCTCCCGTTTTTTTATACTTTTGCAAAAAAGTATATACGGCCGACACCGGCGCAGGACAAATCTCTGCGCGTTTTTCACTCCGGTCACCCACCCTACAATCAGCCATTATGGTAGAAGTTATCAAAGAGTATTTTCCGGAAATGACACCCGTACAAGCGTCTCAAATGCAGGCCTTAGACGCGTTGTATCGTGATTGGAACGCAAAAATCAATGTGATTTCGCGCCGCGACATCGACAACCTATATGTGCGTCACGTCTTACATTCGCTTGCCATAGCTAAATTTTGGAACAATACACTCGTTCCGGGGACTTCTATACTGGACATCGGCACCGGAGGAGGTTTTCCCGGCATACCTTTGGCCATAATGTTCCCTCAATGCAGGTTCCATCTCTTGGATCGTATTGCCAAAAAGATACGCGTAGTCAATGCCGTATCCGAGGCGCTGGGCTTAGAGAACGTGTCGACACAACAAGGCGACATAGGCGAGTGTCACGAACATTATGACTATGTAGTCAGCCGTGGCGTTATGCGTCTCGAACCGCTGGTGACTGCCATAAAGCACAACATCTCAAAAGAGAACAAAAACGCTTATGCCAACGGACTGGTATGCCTCAAGGGTGGCGACCTGTCAGACGAAAGTGCCGAGGTCAATTTCCCGGTAATCACCTACCCTCTCAATGAGTATTTTGATGCCGAAAACGCGGAAGTTCGAGAGGCTTTTGCTGACAAATACCTTGTGTACGTTCCTATGGCCGCAAAATAACGTAGCTTTACAGCACTTCACATATATCATATCATGCTTACACTCAAAAAATTTACATTCAATCCATTTGCGGAAAACACATATATTGTCTACGATCCTATAACCAAAGACGGAATTGTTGTGGACCCGGGTATGGCCACGCAAATCGAGCAAAAACAGTTTGACCTATTTGTTGACGAACAAGGCATACGACTATCCATGATTGTAAATACACACATGCACATAGATCATTGTCTGGGCAATAATTACGTCATCAAAAAATACGGCATACACACCGCCGCATGCGCTACCGAAATCGCCTTTGGCGAGAATCTCGACCAGCAAGCCCGTTTCTTCGGCCTAAACCTCAAAGGATTCAATACGACCGTAGATATCATCCTAAGTGACGGACAATTGTTGCCCGTAGGGACAAATACCATCGAAATCATTGCTGTACCAGGACACTCGCCCGGCGGTATTGCGATATACGACCGCGCCGACGGATGGGTACTCAGCGGTGACAGCTTATTCCTTGGCTCAATAGGCCGTACCGACCTTCCAGGCAGTGATCACAGCAAACTTATCCACTGCATTCGTACTCGACTGTTAACCCTTCCCGAAGCAACAACAGTCTACCCGGGACATGGCCCGTCTACGACCATCGGGCACGAACGGGCGACAAATCCATACGTACGGTAAATCCGTAGCGTTTTACAGATTGAGGAAGCGTTGATACGCTTGGCATTATCTGTTCGATTCTTGGTAAAAGCGAATATCGTTTAGCGTTATTTATATCGTACGGGCATAATTATTGCCCACACATCGGATTAACTTTGCGCTATAAATCAGCAAAGTATTCCGATTATGAAAACGATAAACGACACAGACACCATATTCGCAACCATAGTTCAATACGGACGTTCGCTGGCAAACGTCAAGTTGAGTGGAATGTCCTCCATACAGTCGATAATATCATACTTGCGTTCCCGAGATGCCGTTCCTTCGGGGTTATCACAGATTTCGATACGCAACAGCACTCAAGGCTGGTGCTCCATGCAATCCCTTTACATCCGTTGATATCGTTCTGCTGCGATTATCTGTAGGACAGTCGATAAGACCGGTAGTATTATTTCGGTCCTTGTCCCCTATCATCAGCGTCCCTCGATGCTTCTACAAGCATCTTATTTCCATATAATCGACTACCGGACAACGGCATAGACACTTTACTACACCTCCTTCGGTGGCTTTGCTCGTATTTTGATGGAAGCGCCATAGGCAGTATTTCGCGGATTATGCGTAAATTTGCACTAAAATATTTATAGGCATACGCAATGAATGATTACCGCGAAGTGCGTTTTGATATGACGCCATGTTCCGAAGATGCCACAGACCTATTGGCGGCATTCCTCGCAGACGAAGGATATGAAAGTTTTGTCCCTGACGAAAAAGGCCTTACGGCCTACGTCCCGGCTTCGGCCTGGTCTAAAGACGCCGTGAACAACGTCATCCGCGATTTCCCAATGGACACGACCATTCACGTAAAAGAAGTGTTGGTCGAAGGACGCGATTGGAACGCCGAATGGGAAAAGAATTACTTTCAGCCCATAGTCGTAGGCGACGAGTGTGTAATACATAGTACTTTTCACCACGACATTCCCAAAGCCAAGTACGATATCATTATTGATCCCAAAATGGCATTCGGCACAGGACATCATGCCACCACTGCCCAAGTCATCGAAAGCATTCTCGCCATAGACATGCGAGGACGCACCGTGATTGATATGGGCACCGGTACGGCAATATTGTCCATATTGGCCGCCATGCGTGGGGCTGAGTTAGTGACTGCCATCGAAATTGATGGTTTTGCGTATACCAACGCAATCGAGAATGTTGACATTAACGGTGTCAGCGATGTCGTGAAACTGATAAATGGAGACGCCTCGGCTTTGGCCGAAGTCGAACCTGCAGATATATTCCTTGCAAACATTAACCGCAATGTCATACTCGGAGATATCGAAGCCTACACCTCGCATCTACGAAACGGAGGAACAATGATTCTCAGCGGTTTCTATGAAGTTGATGTGCCGATAATTGAATCAGCGGCTCGTCCGTTGGGGCTTATAACCGAAGCCATACGCAGCCGCGACAACTGGACCGCCCTAACTTTGCGCAAACAATCTTAACGCATATGAATACGACTAAAACTATTATATCAGCCATTGCAATGCTTTGTTGCGGCGCAATGGCATGCGCTCAGAACACTAAGCCCGGTGATGCCGCCCCCGGGCGAGTACGGTTCGCCTGGGGAGCAGACGTCAACGGGAGTGTAGACCTTAGCGAGCACGATATGTCGTCATTGGGCATCGAAGCAATGTTCGGTATTGAGTATCGATGGATACGTTTTCTCGGAATAGGAGCACAAGCCGATGTTATGGTGAGCAATTCGTCAAGATCTTTTCCGCTGACTCTGAATTTCCGAACTGATTTCAATAGCAGTCGCCGTCGTCTGCTATTTATGGACATACGAGGCGGTATAGCCCTCAATTACTTAAATGGCGACCGTAACGAAACAGATCCGTATGTCAGTGGCGGCATAGGTGTCACATTGGCACACAAGAACACTTATAGTTCTCATTTTATTATCGGATACACCTATCTGGGCCAAAAGCAATGTTTTTATGGCGAAAGACTACGCGATTGCCCCGGCATAAGTTATGCCACTATACGTTTTGGCGTCACCTTCTGAGATACCTGAGATACATTACGCCACACCCCAAAGCATAAAACCACCGAATTGCCATGAACAGATTATTTGCGACAATTATAGCAACAATAGCTACTACCACAAGCACATACGCGTCGGATAATACTCCGGCTTTTATCAATACTGACGCAGACAGCATTTCATTATCCACAGCAGATGCGGCACAAAAAGTCGCTTGGGAAAACGTGGCATCAAAACTTGATTCGCTCGAGCGTCACGCTTCATCTTCGGTAGTACGTATACTTCACATCGGAGACTCGCACATCCAGGCCGAATTTGTCACCAACGCCCTGCGTGCAATGCTGCAAGACACATACGGTAATGCCGGGCGCGGATTGGTGTCTCCGTTGCGCCTTGCCGGGACAAACCAACCTGTAGACTACACGATCACCTCGCCGGATGCCAACGATTGGCGCAAAACACGATTATTAAAACTGCCGTGGGAAGCCACACCGGGCGTTACGGGTATTGCCGCACAACCAATCCGAGCCACCACCGCCACCATCAAAACTCTCGGTGCAGGACACAGAATTACACATGCAACCATCCTGACGGCTAATGGAAATCGGACATACACGTATGCCACACCTCAAGATAGCATAAGCGTCAATCTCGATGCCAATGAATCCTTATACGGAGCGATCCTCGAAAACGGCAAGCCCGGTGTGCTGTACTCAGCGATAGGCAACAACGGCGCATGTTTCACCGACTACCTGCTCATCCCGGGATTTGTTAAAGATACCAAGATCTTCCATCCTGACCTAATAGTATTGTCTATGGGCACCAATGAAGGTTTTTCGTGCATGACAGATACCGAAATACAGCGCTGCGCCTCTGACCTTATCAAATTGTTGCGTGAAGTGCATCCCGATGCGGCAATGCTTATCCTGACGCCCATGGAGTGTCAAATCAATCGCAATCACGGATACCGTCCGTTGTCGCCCTATTATGACATAAACGAACATGTGGCCGATGCTGCCCGCCTTATTTCGGATGTAGCCAAAGGAGAAGGCATACCTGTCTGGGATTTTTACGCCATCGCCGGAGGACATAGAGCGTCCGACCTATGGATCAAATCCGAACTTTTCAGCAAAGACCGAATACACCTCAATGCGGCAGGATACCGGTTACAGGCTCGCTTGATGTACTCGGCTTTGCGTGCTGCACTTCGCAAGTAGTCGCGACAACGCAAGGAGACTACTCTCTCTTGTCGTTGTAGCTTATATTGACCAAATTCTTAAAGCGGCAAAAACTAAAGGTATATATGCAAAAAAGGCGGAAACCCCGAGATGAGGTTTCCGCCATGCAAGCTGTTATAGGAAGAATTATAGGGGGAATTGGAGCAAATCACATGGAAATGTCCGAATCCCTGTATTTTTCTTAATTACTTACCCTTGTGTTCGTATTGCAATGTAAGCGAGGGCTGGTCGCATACTTCAGCCGGGCCGAAGTACTGAATGGGGCCGGGATATACATAGCGTGTGTTGAGAGCCCAGTCACGACGATGTGCTGCAAATTTGCGGAAGGGAGCGCCATCGAGTTTTACGAGAGCTTTTTGTATCACGGGCTTCATCTCGCCATGACGACGTTCCATATTCATCATCATCGTGATAGGTATACCGCCTGCGATCCATTGTACAGCCGGCTTAACCAGATTGCGAACGCTGGACATATATCCGGTTACACCTGCATTGATTAGACATGCAGCATTGAAGCCCAAGGCATAGCAATAGTCTGCATCGAAGTTCGAGGGATCGGCGCAACGTCCTTCGTATCCGAAGAAATGGTGAAGAGCAGAGAATTTACCATTGTACTTGCCTTCGGCACGCATTTGCTCAAGACGTTTGCCCACCATTTCGCTAAGCAGCTTTTCGGTTTCGATGAGCGAAACTTGTACATTTCCGTGGGGGTCGCGATCCAGTGTCAACTGGCGTGCAACGCCTTCGGGTAAAGCTTCGTATGTTTTTGCATTGTCTGCGCTGAGGTGCTCGATAACCCATTGACGCTGAGCTTCACGGTCAAGAGCGGCAAATACCTTCTCTTCTTTAGCAAGGAGATCGTTAAGTTCGGCAATCAGGCGACCAACTGCGGGTATAAACTCGATAAGGCCTTCAGGAATAAGCACCGTACCAAAGTTATTGCCCTCGGCTGCACGTGCAGCTACTACATCAGCCAGCTGATTGACAACATCTTGCAAGGTAAGATTCTTTGCTTCAATTTCCTCGGAAATGATGCATACGTTAGGCTGGGTCTGCAATGCACATTCGAGTGCAATGTGACTGGCGCTTCGGCCCATAAGTTTGATAAAGTGCCAGTATTTTTTTGCGCTGTTGCAGTCGCGTTGGATGTTGCCTATCACCTCACTGTAAACCTTGGTAGCGGTATCGAAACCGAAAGAGGTTTCAATCAGGTCGTTTTTGAGGTCACCATCGATGGTTTTGGGGCATCCTATAACCTGAACTCCGGCACCTACCTGCTTGTAATACTCGGCAAGCACGGCGGCATTGGTGTTGCTGTCGTCACCACCGATAATAACAAGAGCGGTGATATTGAGTTCCTTAAGTATCTCAAGGCCACGATCAAATTGATCTTTGGTCTCGAGTTTGGTACGGCCGCTGCCGATGATGTCAAAACCACCGGTATTGCGATACTCATCTATGATAGATGCTGTCAGTTCAATGTATTTATGTTCGACAAGTCCACCGGGGCCCATAACAAAACCGAATAGGCGGCTGTCGCGATGTATTCGCTTGATTCCGTCAAACAAGCCGGAGATGACATTGTGTCCGCCGGGAGCTTGGCCACCCGAAAGTATAACACCGACGTTGATGGGACGTCCGGGTGCTGGGTTGGCGTTCTTCTCGAAATGCAACTCGGGAAGTCCGTAGGTTTGGGGAAATAGTTTTTGAATTTCTTCCTGATTGGCAACCGATTGTGTCGGTTTACCAAGTACGGCCTTAACCGGACCGGTCAAGGCTATGGGCAGTTTGGGTTGGTAGCTTGCCCTGGCTTTCTGTAAAGCGCTCTTTTTCATTTTTGAGGCTGTTGTGATATGTGGTTGTACGATATATAAATATTCCCGATAAGTTGGACGATCTGCGCAAATTGCTGTATTCTTTAGCCTTAGCGTGTTATATTGTCAATCCACACATGGCGTCGTCCATATTTTTTGCAAAGTAAACATATTTTCACCAAATATCAAATATAAGCCAAGCCTCGTTAAGTTTTTTTGACAGTCGAATTTTCACTTGTCAACCGTTATTTGCTTCAACTTATCTTTTATACATTATTTAATACCTGTAAAGCGCCCCCAATATCATAAAAATTTGCTACATTTGCACCCGACAACCAAATGTATACGCACACACAAGCCATAAGACAGTATCGTATCGGTATATGCTGTAGACTACGCGCATGTATCGTGAAATTTGCCGTAATAATTGCTCTTGCATTTGTATACACCCCCACGTATGCACAAATCAATGCCGAGCAGGCTGTCACAGTAGGCCGCAATAGTATGTACTTCGAAGACTATATGCTGGCCATACAATACTTTAATCGAGCCATCTCCGCCAAACCCTACCTCGCCCTGCCCTATTTCTACCGAGCTGTGGCTAAATTCAATCTCGAGGACTATCGCGGCGCGGCCGAAGATGCCGGACGTGCCATCGAGCTCAATCCTTTCCTATCAGACGCATGGGAAGTCCGAGGCGTTGCACGTCAGAATTACAATGACAACGCAGGAGCGGTTTCAGACTACGACCATGCTTTGGCGCTGCTTCCACGCAATCGCCAAATAATGTTCAATAAAGCCATGGCTCAAACGGCATTGAAAGAATATGCTGCAGCCGATAGCACCTTTGGTGAATTACTGGAACACTACCCGCGCTTTGAAAGCGCATACCTCGGACGCGCTCGCGAACGCCTTGAGGCACCGGGAGCAGATACAATTGTCGCCATACAAGATATTAAGAAGGCCCTTGAAATCAATCCAAATAGCTTCAATGGCCACGCTATGGCCGCCGAGCTGGCAATGCGCCGCGGTGCCGCCTACAACGACACGGCTATGTACCATCTCGAAAAAGCCATCAAACTACGTCCCAATACAGCAGGGTTGTACATCAACCGAGCCTATCTCAAATACAATAACGACGACTATGACGGTGCGCTTGACGACTTCGACCATGCTATAGCATTGGAGCCTTATAATACGGTAGCATTATTCAACCGCGGCTTACTCGAGACCGAAGTATCAGACTACGATAAGGCTCGTGCCGATTTTGACCGCGTACTATCCCTCGAGCCGGAAAATATACGTGCTCGATACCAGCGAGCATACATCAACGGTCAACAGCGCCGATATGATAAGGCCATTGAGGACATTAATTATGTCATCAAGGCATTCCCGGACTTCCCGTCCGGACTATATATGCGTAGCGAATTCTATCGGCACAACGGAAATGCGCAACGCGCCGCCGCCGACTACAATCGCGCCGTTGCCCTCTCTCGTAAGTTACGCCCCGATGCGCAAGGCAAGGTTGAAAGCGACTACACTCCAACCGAACTTTCGGATGATGAAGTGGCACGTCGACGCTTTGCAACACTACTCACCGTGGAGCAACAACAACCCATCGATGCCGAATATAACAATCCTGACATTCGCGGCAAGGTTCAAGACCGCAATATTTCGATAGAACCGCAAGGATGGGTTGAGATATCATACTACAATGCGCCCACCGAATTACAGACTACCACGTATTTTATGAAAGACGTGGATATGCTTAATGCAACAGGCGCTTTGCGATACAAAGTTATGGTGACATCCAATGTACCGGGCAGCCTTGACGATGCTCTGTCACAACGCCATTTCACCTCCATAGAAGACTACACCAGCTACATGGCGACGCATACTCCCCGTGCCGTCGATTTCATCGGACGGACCATGGACTATCTGACACTACGCGACTACGATGCGGCAATCAAGGATCTTGACCGTGCAATTGCGCTCAAGGACGACTATGCGCTGGTATATCTTCTAAGAGCCCAAGCAAGGCACCACAAGTTGAGTCTACCGACCGGCGACAAGGAGAGCACAGATGCCACAGCCCGTGCCGCATTGAGACGTGCCACATACGATGAAATACTTTCAGACTTAAACAACGCCCTAAGGTTTGACCCGACCAACGCTTTCGTATGGTACGACAAGGCTTGCCTCTATATCGAGTTAGAGCTTGACAACGAAGCATTAGAAGCCATCAATCGCGCCATCGAGCTCAAAAACGACTTTGGCGAAGCGTTCTTCAACCGCGGATACTTGTATATGCGTATGGGCAATACAACAGCCGGGGCCGCAGACCTCGGACGTGCTGGTGAACTGGGTGTACCCGGAGCATACAATCTGCTCAAACGCCTGACTCAATAATATCTACGATCAACAAACTGATTCAAATAATCCCCAAGACCAATAACCCACAAACACCTAATTTCGCTAATGCTTACCTCGCAAGACCTTGAAGACCTGAAGAAGCGCGGCATCACAGCCGAGGGCTTCAGCACACTTTTTGCCCGATTCACGACGGGTTTTCCATACCTACGACTGGCTTCCTCTGCTACCGTAGACGGCGGAAGCATAATGCGCCTGACACCCGAACAGGAACAGCAAGCCATCAATCGCTGGCAGCAATATCTCGCATCAGACGATGCCGAAGTAACAAAATTCGTTCCCGCGAGTGGCGCCGCATCTCGTATGTTCAAGGCTCTGTTCGCCTTTGTAGACGGTACCGAAGACATCCCTGCCGAAGATTCGCCTGTTCGTGCTATTATTGACAATCTTGCCAAGTTGCCGTTTATCGGTGAATTAAATGATACTCTCCGCCGTATCTACGGAACTGATTCAGCCGACTTATGCGCACAGGGACGATACAAAGACATCATCCGCGCCATAGTCAGTGAAGAAGGCATGGGCTACGGCTCACTACCCAAAGCGCTACTTACCTTCCACCGCTATGCCGATGGGAGCACACGCACTCCGCTCGAGGAGCAACTCGCCGAAGGTGCACAGACAGCCGCAGCAGGAGGATTTGTTCGCCTGCACTTCACTGTATCACACAATCATCGCGAGCTATTTGCTCATAAAATAAGCGCTGTCGCACCTGCCATGGCCGAAAAATACAATGTATCGTACGATATCTCGATGTCCGAACAAAAGCCATCCACGGACACACCGGCAGCAAATGCAGACAACACCCCTTTCCGCGATGCGCAAGGCCATATAGTTTTTCGTCCCGGAGGCCACGGAGCACTTATTGCCAACCTCAATGATATAGACAGCACCGTTGTGTTTATCAAGAACATCGACAATATTGTCCCCGACTCGCTTCGCACTCCTACGATACGCTACAAGCAAATTATTGCCGGCGTGCTTATGCAAGCTCGCGATACCATAAGCAAATACCTCGAACAGCTACGTAGCGGCAAGTATACCATTGACAATCTGCGTCAAATGATTGCATATATGCATGACACGCTCAATATACGTCACGAAGACATGAAACATCTTGACGATAGCGAGTTGGCTATATACCTGATGAAAAAATTCGACCGTCCGCTGCGTGTATGCGGAATGGTGAAGAATCTTGGCGAACCCGGTGGCGGCCCATATATCGCATACAGCACAGACGGCAGCACCGCTCCTCAAATACTCGAGTCTTCTCAGATAGATCAGAATGATCCCGAAGCACGTGCGATGATGGCCACGGCCACGCACTTCAATCCCGTGGACTTGGTATGCTACGTCAAGGATGCAAACGGGCGTCACTATGATCTACCAAAGCACGTAGACCCTGCCACCGGTTTTATTTCCAGCAAGTCGCTTGACGGACGCGAACTCAAAGCTATGGAGCTTCCCGGGCTGTGGAACGGAGCTATGAGCGATTGGAATACCATATTCGTCGAAGTTCCTATCGAAACCTTCAACCCGGTCAAGACGGTCAACGATTTGTTACGCCCGCAACATCAGGCATAATATCTTCTGACAGAATGCTCGGTCGCAATAGCAATGGGAATCATTGCTATTGCGACCACTCAATAACTAAAGCAGACAACACGGCATCGCCGATATTCATAAACTATCCAAAAGCTCATTCATGAAACGCGTTTATATCGTATTGACATGCTTACTATTAATTGTCGTTACGGCAGTCACGGCTACTGCTCAAAATATCACACGATGCAAGTATAAGAAGGCGCTAGTGATCGGGGCACACCCGGATGACCCGGAAACTATTGCCGGCGGCACGATGCTGATACTCAAGAGTCTCGGATGCGAAGTTGTCAGCATATACCTCACCGGCGGCGAAGCCGGTATAAGCGGGAAGGATGCCACGCAGGCTGCGGCCATACGCCATCGCGAAAGCGCCGAAGCATGTCGCGTTATGGGCATACGCCACATATTTATGGATCAAGTGGATGGAAACGCCGAAGTCACCAAGGAACGGTACGCGCAGATGAAGGATATCATCGAACGCGAGAAACCTGATGTGGTTTTCACGCACTGGCCCATCGACTCGCACCGCGACCACCGCGTATGCTCAATTTTGGTATACGATGCCTGGCGTCAGCTTGACCATAGTTTTGACTTATATTATGCCGAGGCTATGTCCGGGCTGCAATCCCAGAACTTTGTACCTACAGATTACGTAAACATCGACGCAGTTGTTGACAAAAAGCACGAGGCTTGCCTATGCCATGTCAGTCAAGGTATGCCCGAAATACTTGACAAATGGCACACTGTAATGGAGCGCTTTCGCGGACTTGAATTTCACTGCAATGCGGCCGAGGCTTTTGTCAAGCAGCTATGGACATCCAGTGACATAATCGGAGATTAGCCCCCATACGGACATCGACATTCATTATCGTTTATTCGTCATTGCCTCCTTCCATACGCTACAAAACTATAATTTGCCGTATTGCGAAATAAGTCGTACCTTTGCCAACATATATGCCGGTAATGGCACATGTCATTCATTCGGACATTTTCTCAAGAAACGCAAAACGCACGACACATATCCTCGATATGGATCAGATATTGTACATACTGCCCAGGGGACTGGCCATCGGCATTCTGATATCGGCGCCTATGGGGCCTATCGGTATGCTGGTGATACAGCGCACCCTCAGCAAGGGGCGTTGGCCTGCGTTTTTTACCGGTATAGGGGCGGCACTCTCCGACCTTGCATATTGCCTGCTCACCGGCTTGGGCATAAGTTTTATCACCGACTTTATCGAAACACACCAATTCGGACTACAAATTCTTGGAGGTATCGTACTTGCCGCTTTCGGCATATACCTATTCCGGAAAAACCCCACACGTGCGCTTAAGCCCTCCTCCGAACCATCATCTAATAATTACGTTACAGACACCATTACTGGATTTCTGCTGACGTTTTCCAATCCGCTGATATTATTCTTTATCATCGGATTGTTCGCCCGTTTTAATTTTATACTCCCCGAATACGGCACACACCATTACATTATAGGATATGCTATGATTTTTGCCGGAGCATTGCTCTGGTGGTATATGGTGACCACACTTGTCAACCTATTGCGTCGTCGTTTCAATGTTCGTTCGCTATGGCTCATCAATCGTATTATCGGCGGCGTACTGATTCTGATGGCTGTGGTAGGCGTATTTATGGCTATACGCACGCATTATTTTGCTTAAAGACCACCCTCAATGCAACAACGTACACTTCATATCCCGTATATCCCTGAATTGGACTTGGCTATATGCGACAACGCCGATGACGACGTAATCACTATGCTTGATCGTCGAGGCAGCCGATGTCTCATAGACAGTCTTAATTGGGCCGATCAATATCCCTATGCACCGCTAACTTCGGTGACAGCCGGGCACTCTGGCACAGCTATATACATCGACTTCTTTGTTCGATGCAATTACTTGCGTGCTGTCAACGACAAAGATCTTTCGCCCGTAAGCCAAGACTCGTGCGTCGAATTCTTTGTATCTCCCGACCCCAACGATACCCTTTATTGGAACTTTGAACTCAATTGTATCGGCGCACTCAATGCCAGTTTCAGGCGCGAGCGTGCCCACCCTACCCGACTGACGCCCGAGCAGTTGGGACGCGTCATACGTCGAGCCAGTTGCGGCAATCGTCCATTTTGCGAAATTGAGGGTATGTTCACCTGGAACATTCTAATTGCTATTCCTATGGACATGCTCGGCATAGAATACCGACACGGAACACCGGTGGTTATGGCCGGCAATCTAAACAAATGCGCCTCGGCCACATCCGCACCGCACTATCTCAGTTGGAATCCAATCGACACACCGACTCCCGATTTTCATCGTCCGGAATTCTTCGGTAAAATCATCCTTGATTGACATCATAATCTCGGTAATGCTCGGATGCTACAACCGAGCTTTTTCGGGCATATAAACGGGCGTTTTTGTGCCCGAAATTTAGCCGAAACTTGTAACTCGAGGAACATTAGGTCATAATCCGTTTTTGCAAAGTTCAAAAGCCAGCCTCATAGGAAAGTTTTCCAAAACAAAGCGCTATGAATCTAATACTCAATTAATTAACTTTTTCGAGAGGCTGCAAAGTTTTCCAAAACGAAAATTTTCACAAAACTTTTAGTTAAAAAAGTTGCCCGAAAAAATATATTGTTCTACCTTTGCCGATGCAACACGAGCAAGCCTATTCGGCAGCCCTCCCGGACACTCGAACAGGCGCCCAATAGCGACATCATCAAAACAATATACGTCAAAAACCAACTTACTCATCCATATACCACACCTAAGGCTATGATACAGACAGTAGTGAAACGCGACGGCCGCGTCGTAGGCTATAACGAAGAAAAGATTAAGGCTGCCATCCGAAAGGCAATGCTCCAAACGCCGTTAGGCGAAGACGAGGCTCTCATCCAAAAGATTGCCGACCGCATCGGCACTACCGGCAACGAGCGTATGACTGTCGAAGAAATACAAGACCGTGTCGAACTTGAACTCATGGCATCGCCGCGCAAGGAAGTCGCAAAGAAATATATTGCATATCGCGACCAACGCAGCATCGCCCGTCGCGCCAAGACACGCGAGATGTTCCTCGAAATCATTGAGGCCAAGAATACCGACATAACGCGCGAAAACGCCAATATGAACACCGATTCGCCTGCCGGAATGATGATGAAATTCGCCTCCGAGACCACCAAACCGTTTGTAGACGATTATCTTCTGACACCCGAGGCGCGTCAAGCCGTACGCCAAGGTTACCTTCATATCCACGATAAGGATTATTACCCCACCAAGAGTCTCACTTGCGTACAACACCCGTTGGACAAAATTCTGCGCAACGGATTCATCGCAGGACACGGCGAGTCACGCCCCGCAAAGCGCATCGAGACAGCCAGTGTCATCGCCTGCATATCCCTCGAAACGGCACAAAACGAGATGCATGGCGGACAAGCCATCCCGGCATTCGACTTCTATTTGGCTCCGTACGTGTTGGCTTCGTATCGCGAAGAATTGCGTAGCCTCTCCGAACTTTACGGAAAGGACCTTACATACCTTGCAGACCAAAAAGTTGACGAATACCTACACCGTTCACTCGATGGTATCGATGACCCCACAGAGCGCGCACGCCAGCATGCCATCAACCGCACCGTCAGCCGTGTACACCAAGCAATGGAAGCGTTTATCCACAACATGAATACAATACATTCGCGCGGCGGCAATCAGGTAGTATTCTCTTCCATCAACTACGGCACCGATACTTCGGCCGAAGGGCGCTGCATCATCCGCGAATTGCTCCATTCGACATACGAAGGCGTAGGCAACGGAGCCACAGCCATATTCCCTATCCAGATTTGGAAGAAAAAACGCGGAGTCAATTACCTCCCCGAAGACCCGAACTACGACCTGTACAAACTTGCCTGCAAGGTTACGGCTCGTCGCTTCTTCCCCAACTTCGTCAACCTTGACGCCACTTTCAACTTCCACGAAAAATGGCGCGCCGACGATCCCGAACGCTACAAATACGAGATAGCGACAATGGGCTGCCGTACCCGAGTATTCGAAGACCGCTTCGGCGAAAAGACATCCATAGGCCGCGGCAACCTCAGCTTCTCCACCATCAATATCGTACGCATTGCTATCGAATGTATGCCCATACAAGATCAGCAGGAACGCATCGACAAGTTCTTCTCACGTCTGGACGAAGTACTCGACATCACAGCTCGCCAACTCTGCCACCGCTACGAATTCCAAAAGACCGCATTGGCCAAGCAATTCCCGCTTGTAATGTCGCGCCTTTGGGTAGGCTCCGAAAAATTACGTCCCACGGACACCGTCGAATCCGTTATCAACCACGGAACCCTCGGCATCGGATTCATCGGTTTGGCCGAATGTCTTGTCGCACTCACCGGACACCATCACGGCGAAAATGAGGAATCTCAAAAACTGGGTCTGCGTATCATATCGCATATGCGAAGCCGCGCCAATGAGTACAGCGAAAAGTATCAGCACAACTTCTCGATACTCGCCACCCCGGCCGAAGGCCTGTCCGGCAAGTTCACCGCCAAAGACCGCAAAACCTTCGGCATCATCCCCGGAATTACTGATAAGATCTATTACACAAACTCCAACCACGTTCCGGTATACTACCACTGCTCGCCGCGCCACAAGGCCGAGGTCGAGGCACCGTACCACGAACTGACACGCGGCGGACACATATTCTATGTCGAGATTGACGGCGACGCCACCCACAACCCCAAAGCCATAGCCGACATCGTAGACCTTATGGACAAAAACAATATGGGCTATTGTAGCGTCAACCACAACCGTAACCGCTGTATGGACTGCGGTTACGAAGACGCCACCGACAACCTCGACACATGCCCCAAATGCGGCAGTCACGCTATAGACAAATTGCAGCGCATCACCGGCTACCTCGTAGGTACCACCGACCGCTGGAACAACGCAAAATTGGCAGAACTTAACGACCGCGTCGTACACAAATGATGGAGCAATCGGTTGACAATTCCGAATCTCAGCCCGAAGAGTGCACGCAGCCTAACGGACAGCCTACGCTCCGTGTGATGGACATCGTTGCGGGAACAAGTGTGGATGGTCCCGGCCTGCGCACCTCGATATACCTTGCCGGATGCACCCACCACTGCCCCGAATGTCATAATCCACAGACTTGGGCACCGGATGCCGGGCACCCGATGAGTGTCGATGAAATTGTACACGAAGTCGATCGACACGGTTTCGACGTCACCCTCACCGGAGGCGACCCTATGTACAATGCCGCAGCCGTTATCCCACTGGCACGTCGATTACGCGAAGCCGGATACAGATTATGGTGTTATACGGGATATCATTACGAACAGGTATGCAACGACCCCGTACGCGCCAAACTATTGGAATATATCGATGTATTGGTAGACGGCCCGTACGTACATGCCCGACGAGACATCTCGCTGCTATTCCGTGGCTCGGACAATCAACGGCTTATCGATTGTAGGCGCTCAACACCTGACCACATCGTCTTATGGTCATCAGACTTTTAGGACAAGCACTATAGCGTCTAACAGATTGACTCCGGATGCAGGGCCTCGGTTCAAAACCATGACGATGGATAATCCGGACGACGAAAGATGCAGTTTCGCAAATCGGCTAATATCGGCCGTGGTTGCGGAGCGGCATCTTTCGCATTTTTAGTCGATTATCCGGCCTAATCGCTTTTTTACATTATTTAACATCAAAATCTGTGGATTAGGTGTTATGTTTGGCCTCTGACAAACGTCTTATATACAAAAGCCGCAACAAATGGAACAAGACGCAAAGACATCGACATTCATCAGCCTCCGCAGCCGCCTTCACGCTTCGGCGCAACGGTTGTTAGCTAATGCAGACGATGTCAACGATGCACTCCAGGAGTTGTTTGTACGCGTATGGCAAAATAAGAGTACTGCCGATAACGAGGAGCAGAGGCAAGCATTTATGTATATCACCTTGCGTAATATATGTATAGATATGCTTCGCCGCCGTCGCCACGCCGAAGATATAGACACCTCGGCAGAAGCACAAGCTGCGACAAACAATGTTGCATCGCGCATCGATGCCGCCGACCGCATAGACGACCTGCGAATCCGCATACGGCAATGTATGTCCGGGATTGTCCTGCGCGTGTTCGAAATGTATGCATTTAACGAGATGGACTACACCGAAATATCCTCCGAGTTGGGCATATCCATCGATGTGGCGCGTAGCTATATGTGCCGTGCACGCAAGATTGTACGCACCCAATGTCGCGAAGCACTCAAAAAATTATAAAAACAAACAATATGGACAGTAAAGACAATATGACAATAGAACAGCTTGAAAGACTGGCCCAAGCATACTTCGACTGCGAGCTCAACCGCCGTGAGGAGGAAGATCTCAAAGCGGTACTGCTTTTCGCCGAGGCGCACTCGCCACTCATCGACGAGTGCCGCCTGGCGATGGGCCTCGAAAGCATAGCCGCACGGCCACAAGCACATGTCGCGACCGTACATCGTCGATTCAAATTCCGTAAATGGATTGCTGCAGCTGCATGTCTCACCGCAGTCGCTGTTACGGGAATCGTAATGATGACGACAGCCGGGAAGCTGCAGGATAGTTCGGAGACTGTCATAACCGTATACGCAAACGGCAAGCGAATCACTGACAGCGACCAAGCACACGACATTGCCATGTCCAAGTACAACGAATGTATCGCATTGGCAAAAAAACTCGAGAAAGATGCCGATATGCGTATCAAACACGTCGATGAGCTACAACAATCGACTTCGGAGATATACCTGCGTGCCACACATCTACAAACACAATCTGCCGCTACCGAGGCCTCTATTGTCGATCGTTTAAACAAATATACTTCGTCTAACAACTAACCACACAAATACATAACTGATATGAAACGCCTATTACTAATCCTCCTCACCATCTTGTGCACCACAGCATGCTGGGCCAATGGGCTCGCTACGGAAAGCCTTTTCTGCGAAAGCACCTACAAAAACAAAGCCGTGAGTGTATCCATAATCACAAAAAAGAACTCCGTATTTCGCAGCATCAGCGTAAGGGGCGATGCATCTCTCGTCTCCAAGATTGAGAGCGCCGTCAAGAAAGACCGTGCCAAGGCAGCAAGTACCACCGAGAGTTACAGCAATGGCGGCGAAACTTACGACCTGATTTTCAACGTCAACGGTGTCACCGTTATCTTCACCAAGCGGGGCGACAACCGTGCCGAGCTTTCTCTGTCCGGAAAGCCTGATTCTTCCGATTGACCGAATTTATGCCAACTCCTACCAATGGGCTGTATCAAGATAGGCACAGCCCATTCTTATTTTAATGTCCCGGAATGGAATAATCGGTGCGTCAAAACAGGTTCAGTCTGACTATATTCTTTTGCCTGAATTCTCCACATAATGACAAAAACACATCACTATTCGATGTCAGTCAGATAATACGCCACATACATTTTAGCCAAACAAACACAACAAAATAAAATTTTATAAAAAAAAATAAGCCGGTCAATTAATTGTATATCAATAATATACTAACAATATACACAGTTATTAGACTGAATCTGAAAAATAATGGTTTGTATATTCAATAATTATTTTTAACTTTGCGAGTATTGACAACAACACCTCAAAACACAAAAAAACGATATAGCCTATGGGACAGATTATATTCACTGAGTTCGAACTCCAGGTGCTCGAAACCGCCAAAATCCTCGGCGGTAAGGGGGAATGTCACTACCCAAAACCAATGCAACAACTCTGCTGATGGATGCGGAGCGGGAAGCCTCCAAAACCAGTGTAGCAATAGTGCCCAGTGTATGTGCTATATAACGCAAAACTGCGAGACACAAGAACGTTGCCTTCAGGTTAGTTGTCTCTAACTTTCACTTCAATCCTCTGTGCCATGAAGCGAAGTGACTACAACTACGTGATATACACAGACCAATTCGGATATTGGTTCGAAGTATTTGAAAAAAACATTGTTGAACTACTTAACTCATCTACATGAAGAAACCGAATAAACCTACTCTATGTGCCGCCATTGCTCTTGCCATGGCAGGAAATGCGGTTTTTGCGTCCGAACCTTCGAACAGCACAACCGCCGCAAACGACACCACGGGGGTCATAAGCCTCAATGAAGTGGAAGTCGTTGCCGAAAGGGTGATTCATAAAGGCGACCACGAAGTACTGCTGCTGTCTGATGAAAACCGCACTTTCGGCACCAATGCGTTGGACGCCATATCATCACTTGTATACTTTAATACTTCGCTGAACGGACGTACACTTACAAACGATCTCAACCAAAGCGTGTATATCCTAATCAATGGTGTCCCGGCAGACGGAGACAGGTTGCGCACATACAAAGGTGATGACATAAAAAAAGTCGAGTATTACGCCATAGCTCCACCTAAGTACACTATATTCACCTTCGGCCCTATCGTAAACGTTATCACCAAAAAGAAACACAATCGGCAATACGATGGATACTTCAATACGTCCAATGCCGTAGCCACCGGGTTTGGTTTCAATCAGGGCGTCTTCACATATACAGACTCCCTGAACATGGTGAAAGCCGGATACTGGGTTAGTTATCGTAATATCGGGAACATAGGCGAGCACTCCGAATACAATTATGACAAACTCGGGCGAAGCACGGCGTACGACACCAAGCGACGGTATGAGGGCGCGAAGCACAACATTTCAGCCGAGTACCAACGCTATCAGGGCAACCACCTATTCAACGTGTCTGTCGTGGGAGTAATCAATCCCGGAGAACAAAATAGCTCCGGAACTTCGCTATTGACCGAAGGCACACAGGCATATACAGGGACAAGTCAGTCGCACCTGAAATCGCGAGCCAACTCGATAAATACATCAATATATTATGGCCTCACAAAAGGACGGACGTCTTTTGCGGTTTCCGCTAATGGCGCTTTCGGCAAATCGTATTCGGATGCATGGTCTAAGGCGGTTATGCCTGAACCATACAGTCAATACAGCTACGATAACAATAGTCGATTAGACAATACTTCATATACATTCAATTCTTATGCCCTTGTCACAACCCCATGGCTGGGTGGCAATTTTTCGACTGTGGCGGCGTATAATTACTCTCAAATAAAGCAGGAATATTCAGGGAATACCGTTACTCCACATACGCACGATGTTTTCATAAACACGGCTATGTCGTGGAATTTCAATAACGAGCTTTACGTCTTTGAGACACTCGGAGCATCAGTATACAGTGAGTATAACGGCACGCAAACACGCACAGTATTCTCACCGCGACTGTTCTTTTCTATTAATTGGTGGCCGAAATCAGTTAAAGGTTTTAATTCACGACTCGATTTTGTCACTACGAAAAATAAATCTACTTTAAGTAGTCTGAGCAAAAGCTTCACCTATAAAGACAACTGGTTTATATTCACAGGCAATCCAGAGCTAAAAGGTTACTGGACATCAAGTGGAACACTTCTAACGTCTTACAGATTTGGCGATTCTGGAAATAAGATAACAGCCAGTTATTCACTATCTTATTCCGACAACCCGTTTATAAATACACTGGAGTATGACAACGGAATGGTCATAGCCAAGCAATATGAAATGTCTTACCGCTGTTATCATTCCCTGACCATCAAAGGCTCATGGTTTCCATTTAAGTGGTTAGAACTCGCACCTTACATAGAATATGACGCGGAAAAATACTCAACACTGGCACAACGCTACAACCATAAGCATTTCCGATTCGGTGGCTCTGTAATATTGCGCCACAAGGCATTAACTCTGACACTTGCAGCCAATTCATCCGGTAGGACTTGGGCCGGAGACTTCACTGACCGGCATAGCGCACAATATGCCGCCGTAGTTCAATACAAATGGCGCAACTGGGCCTTCGGTGCTCAATGGCATTACTTCGGTCATAACGATTACGAAAGCGGAAGTATTCCCGGATTTAATTATATCATAAGCTCGGAATACACAAAGCTGCATAATCTGGTGCAGTTAGACGCAATATATTACTTCTCGATAGGACGTTCACGCAAACATGCCGGCAAGATGCTGTCCAATGGAGAAGGTGTCGATAGCGGACTCAACTCCTACAACAAAGGCAAGATCAGTCAATAATCCGGGCCATACAGGATTAAGCCTCACGAGATGAAGCGCTTCCCTTTCACTAAACAGACAGACGCCATGCAGTGCGGAACAGCCTGCATGGTGTCCGTCTGTCGTTATTACGGGGTAAGATACTCGGCTCGTTTTATCTCCGGCATGGGACAAATAGGCCATGAGGGTATGTCCTTACTCGGACTATCAAAAATGGCTCAACGACTCGGCTTCCGGACCATAAACGTCTCGATACCCTTAGTCAAGTTGCAAGATCTTCCCCTACCCTGCATACTACACTGGAACCAGAACCATTTTGTAATTCTATACCGCATAGACGACCATAGGCGCTACTACATCTGCGATCCGGCCAAAGGTCTATTGCGCCTAACCGAAGACGAATTCCTGAGCCATTGGGTCGGTGCATCCGACAAGGGCATTGCCATGCTATTAGAGCCAACGGACAAATTCGGCACAATCGCAGAAGAACATATAACCACACCCTCGGCACTACGGTTTGTACTCGGATATATAAAGGAATATAAAGCATACCTTTTTCAAATAGCCCTCGGCCTGGCTCTTGGTTGCCTATTGCAACTGGCAATGCCTTTTCTGACGCAATTCATAGTCGATAAAGGTATCAAACGGCACGACATCGGACTAATATGGCTGATACTTGTCGGTGAAATGATGATAGTGGCGGGGCGCACAGCCACAGATTTCATACGTAGATGGCTATTACTGCACATGTCCATGCGAATCAACATAAGCCTCGTCAGCGATTTCTTTATCAAACTGATGAAATTGCCGATGTCCTTCTTTGAGTCCAGGCTATTAGGAGACTTGCTGCAACGAGTGGCCGACCATAGCCGAATACAGTCGTTCCTGACCGGACAGGTGCTCAATGTGACCTTCGCCATACTAAGTTTTGCGGTCTTCGGCATAGTTTTGCTGATATACAACGGAGTGATTTTTGCCGTGTTTATGGGAGGCAGCATCGCTTACGCACTATGGATTGTACGCTTTCTGCGGCAACGCAAGATTCTTGATTACGAAACATTTGAGTATGAAGCTGTAAGCCAAAGCAAGACTTACGAGATGCTGTCGGCAATGCCCGAAATCAAATTGCAGAATTGTGAAAAACGGCGGCGTTACGAATGGGAAGACACACAAGCAGACCTCTTCGGGACACGCGTACGTGCGCTCAAACTGCAACAGATCCAAGAAACCGGAGCTATACTCATCAACGAAATCAAAAACATCCTGATTACCGTATTGTCGGCCACAGCCGTCATCGAAGGCGAAATTACGCTCGGCATGATGCTGGCCATACAATATATCGTAGGGCAGCTTAATTCGCCCATCGAGCAATTGATGTCCTTTGTATACTCCTGTCAAGATATGCGTATCTCACTTGAACGAATCAACGAAGTCCATCGAGGCAAAAATGAGGAGTTTTTTGCCGGGACTCGTACACGACTTGCCGAGACGGGAGACATCGTATTCGACCATGTATCGTTTAAATACGACCTCGACTCACCCGAATATACATTGAACGATATCTGTATGTCAGTCCCCAAAGGTAAAATTACAGCTGTCGTGGGCGCCTCCGGCAGCGGTAAAAGCACATTGCTCAAGTTGATTCTCGGGTATTATCCGCCCCTATCCGGCACAATAGACATAGCCGGTGTAGATATTAGAGAATACAGCCCGCGTTGGTGGAGGAGCCAATGCGGAGTAGTGATGCAAAACGGATACATATTCTCAGAGAGTATCGAACGGAATATCGCCGCTGACGACTCTGAAATAGACCGCGACAAATTGGATTATGCCGCACGAGTGGCCAATATTTATGACTTTATACAATCACTTCCTCTTAAGTACCTCACGAAAATCGGGAACGAGGGCCTCGGGCTCAGCCAAGGACAAAAACAACGTATACTTATCGCTCGTGCTGTCTATCGCTCGCCTCAATACATTATGCTTGACGAAGCCACCAATTCGTTAGACGCGTCTAACGAGCGCGCAATTGTGGACAATCTTGCCGAATTTTTCAACGGACGCACGGTCATCATCATTGCACACCGGCTATCGACAGTGCGCAATGCCGACCGGATAATCGTTCTCGACAACGGCCGAATTGTCGAAACAGGCAACCACGATACACTTATCAAATCGCGCGGGACATATTACAACCTCGTCAAAGATCAACTTGAGCTCGGACAATGAAACAACTGTTATGGACAAAAAAACGCAAATAGACGACTCGCAACGATCGCCCAAAATACAAAGTATGCTTGGCGAAAAACTCCCATGGATTATACGACACGGCACATTATTGGTGTTAGCTGTATTTATTATATTGTCTGTCATTGTCCTTCTGACACCAATGTCTGACGACGGCGCAACCATATTCGACCTTTTAGTTGACAGATAAACACTCCTTTTCCCAAAAAATTAAAGACCTGTCGCCCGCAACTGCGGCCGAATACAGCTCGTTTCCTTTCACTGAGGATGTCGGTGCCGATCATATCTTCTTATCATTACGGGTAAAATACATATATATTCTACATATTATACTACACAATTCATACCCGGATTTCGACAAACAGCCCTTCCATCAACGGCGACATCTGTTTTTGCTGTTGCGTGTATAGCGCAAAATGCGTAAATTTGCACGTTAAAACCAGCTATTACGACTATGGAACAGTCTCGGGACATCTATGTCGATGTCTGTGATATACATACGCATGTACATATCGCCGGAAACGAGGACGGTATGCCGCTTATTCTTATGCACGGCTGGGGGTGCAACGTATCCACCGTAGCCTCTATAGAATCCGTATGCGCCGCCAACGGATGCCGCGTATACAATATTGATTTACCCGGATTCGGCCAAAGCTCCGAGCCTCCGTCCGTATGGGGTATCGAAGAATATACCCGTCATATCGAAACTCTTGCAAAAGAGCTCGGCATCGTACGGCCCATACTTGTCGGACATAGCTTCGGTGGACGCATATCCATACTTATATCATCTCGCAACGATGTGCGTGCAGTCATATTGGTGGATGCAGCCGGAATCCGTCCGCGCCATAGCCTCAAATATTATCTCAAAGTTTACAGCTACAAAGCCGGTAGACGCATAGCTTATGCTTTGCTCCCGCGCACCAAAGCCGAGGCTGTGGTCGAGCGAATGCGCCGCCGTCGCGGCTCGTCCGATTATGCCAATTCCACGCCTATGATGCGTGCAATACTCAGCCGCTGCGTCGGCGAAGACTTAAGACTCGTTATGTCCTCTATCAAGGCGCCGACCCTGCTGGTCTGGGGCGAAAACGACACCGCAACACCTATCAGCGATGCTCATATAATGGAGAAATCCATTGCCGATGCCGGTCTGGTATCTTTTGCCGGATGCGGACATTATAGCTTCCTGGACAATCCCGTCGGGTTTAGCGCCGTAGTCGCATCATTTCTCAATTCACTCAAAGACAAGAAACAATGACAACACAAATGACGATATTGGCATCTGCCGCCGCATTGGCTATGGCCGTAGCCCTATTCTTCGAACTGCGGCGCGACCTTATGATGCTGCAACAAAATTCATATCGCAACTCTCGATATATGCAATGGTTGCGCGAGAGCGGAGACAGCACTTCGATGTCAAGATTATGCGTTTTGATTATATTCTTTGTTGGTCTTACCAACTTGCATCTGTCTGTCGTTGCACTGGGAGCGGCGCTGCTATATGGCGTGATTCGGACATGGCAATTGGCCGCCAAGCGCTACAAAAAGCCGTTGGTGATGACGCGGCGTGCCGCCCGAATAATGGTCACATCAAGCATCATTGCAATAGGCATTGCTTGCGCCTCAACGCTGCTGATCGGCGATGTATACGCACCTTACGCTTTTGTGGCGGCCGAGTCTCTCACTGCTTGTTTCGCTCTATCGCACGGCATAATTATGGCCGCCTGCTTCATATTGATTCCTGTCGAAGATGCCATCAATCGTCGCTACATCAACGATGCACGACGTCGTATTGCAGATATGCCACGTCTTAAAGTGGTCGGCATTACGGGTAGCTACGGTAAAACTTCGACCAAGCACTTTTTGAACCATATATTGGCCGAGCAATTCAGCGTCTGCATGACTCCGGGCAATTTCAACACTACGCTTGGTGTTGTACGTACCATACGCGAATATCTGAAACCATACGACGAGATATTCATCGCCGAAATGGGTGCAAAACAGCGTGGAGATATTCGCGAAATTTGCGATATCGTGCATCCCTGCATGGGCATTATCACTGCCGTAGGGCCTCAGCACCTCCAGTCATTTAAAACCATCGAAAATGTACGCGACACCAAATTCGAATTGGCTGATGCCCTGCCCGCAGACGGATTCGCAGTAGTCAATAACGACTTCGAAATGATTCGTACACGTCAGGTGGACAATGTTGCGGTTGCTCGCTATGCAGTAGAGAACACTGACGGTGCGTCGTACTATGCTTGCGACATTACGACAACGGCTCATGGCACCTCATTCACCATCGTAGGCCCCGACGACCTGCGACTGCAACTGCAAACCCCGCTGGTGGGACGTTGCAACATATCCAATATTACAGCGGCAGTAATCATAGCACTCAGGCTCGGGGTACCTGCCGCAAAAATCGCTGTAGCAGTACGCACGCTCAGCCAAGTGGAACATCGCCTGTCGGTGCGCCGTCTGCCGGGCTCGTACACTATACTCGACGATGCATACAACAGCAATCCCGGTGGTGCGAAAATGGCGCTGGAAGTCCTTGCAGATATGGCTCGTGACAGTCACGGCCGAGCAATCATTATCACTCCCGGAATGATTGAGTTAGGCGACCGACAAGAAGAGCTAAACCACGCATTCGGCACTCAGATAGGCCAAAAAGCCGACTTGGCTCTTGTCGTCGGGCAATACAACCATGACGCTATCATCCAAGGCATCGAAGAGTCGAAAAACGCAGAAGGTGGCCGAGGCACTGAAGTCCTTGCATTTGATACTTTTGCACAAGCGCAGCAATATATCATCGCCCATGCCGGCCAAGGCGACGTAGTCTTGTACGAGAACGACTTGCCCGACACTTTCAAATAGTTGGGAGACTAACTGCTTCAATATCTTAGCACAACATAAGCAAACAACAATACATTATGAATTATGAAAACCAATATCGGTGTATTTTTCGGCGGACGCTCTACCGAACACGAAATATCCGTAATCTCGGCATCGCAGGCCATGAATGCCATTGACCGAACACTTTACGACATAACCCCTATATATATCACCAAGGGTGGACAATGGTATACCGGTGAAGCCTTGATGGAGGTTTCCAATTACCGAGACGTTCCGGCGCTGTTGCGCCGCTGCACCCCGGTATATATGCGTCCCATATATGGCGATACAGCGCTCTATACCGATGCATCCTCGATGTTTGGCACCAAGGTCAAAAAAGTGACTACGCTTGACGTCATCATCCCGGTGCTTCACGGCGCCAATGGCGAGGACGGATCGTTCCAAGGTATCTTGCAGGCCACAGGCATACCTTATGCCGGATGTGACGTGCTGGCTTCGGCCAACGGCATGGACAAAATCACCATGAAGATGATACTTCGCGCTTGCGATATACCCGTGGTAGACTACACCTGGTTCACCGACCAACAGTGGTCTTCAGACCCTGACGCAGTTATCGCACAAGTCGAAAAAGCTCTGGCATATCCCGTAATTGTCAAGCCTGCCGACCTCGGTTCTTCCGTAGGTATAGCACGTGCTGACAATCGTGAGACTCTTGCCGAGAAAATCACAGAAGCAGCCAAATACTCGACACGTCTCATCGTTGAACACCTTGTCGAACAACTCAAAGAGATCAATTGTTCAGTTCTCGGGACATGTGACGACTATCGGACCTCGGTACTCGAAGAGCCGATTAAAACCGGAGAAATCCTCTCGTATACAGACAAGTACATGGGAGGCAGCAAAGGCGCAAAAGGTATGCAAGTCTCTGCCAAACGAATCCCGGCCGAATTGGACGAAGATGTCACCAAACGCATCCAATTTCTCGCCGGAGAGACGTTTCGTGTATTGTCTTGCCACGGAGTAGCTCGCGTTGACTTAATAATCGACGATGCTAACGGCTCGATATATGTCAACGAAATCAACACAATACCCGGCTCGCTATCCTTCTACTTGTGGGAGGCTTCGGGTATTACATTCAGCGAACTAATGTCACAACTGGTGTCTCTCGCGCTCAAGCGCGCCCGTCACCAAAGCCAAAAAGTTGTATCGTACGACCAAAACATATTTGCTCTCGGTGGCGGCACAAAAGGCGCCAAGGGGGCCAAAGGAGTTAAAGCTTAATCATAGCAATACACCACTGAATGTAATGTGCAGACATCGAAAGGTGTCTGCACATTACATTCAGATTTGTTTACTATACTGCACATAACCCGTTAACGTCTAAGGCCAAAGCCGGCACAGACTTCCACGTATGAACAAAAACCGCATAGTCTCTTTTATATGGCAGCATATTCTGCTGCTGTTTTCGCTGTTTCTAATGACACTTGGCGTGGCTCTATGTGTCCAAAGCCAACTGGGATCAAGCGTGATTTCATCACTCCCCTATGTATTCGAAAGCGCAGGCGCAAAGGGAGCTATGCCATCACTGACTATCGGTCAGTATACATACATCATGAATGTCGTGTTTGTCATTTTCCAAATTGCCCTCCTCCGACGACAATTCGAAGCCGTCCAACTTTTCCAATTATTGATTGGGTTCGTTTTCGGTTCACTCATCGACCTGAACATGCTCTTGACTTCCACAATAGCTACCGATTGGCTACCGGGCAAAATCATATTGCAAATCGCCGGATGTACAGTGATGGGCTTTGGCATAGCTCTCGAGGTGAGATGCGGCTCGGTGACAATGCCCGGCGAAGGACTGCCGGTTGCAATAAGCCGTGTAACATCCATCGATTTTTCGACCGTCAAAATCGGATTTGACATCTTTATTGTGGTATGCGCAGTGGTCGCGTGCTATGTATTCTTCGGACAGTGGTTATGGAACATTGTAGGTATAGGCACATTGTTTGCCATGGTATATGTGGGCGTATGCGTACGCTTTTTCGGCAAACACATCGGATGGTTTGAGCGTATGCTCAATTACCGCCCGGGGTTCAGGCGCTACATATACGGTTTGGCCCGATATTTATTCAAGTAACTCGTAGATACTTAAGCTGTCTGCCCTCGGTGATTCAGCGCTTCGGCCAACGCCTCGGCGCATCGACGTCCGTCAATAGCGGCAGACACGATTCCACCGGCATATCCGGCGCCCTCGCCACATGGATATAGGCCTAATACATCTGTATGCACAAGTGTCGCTTCGTCTCGCGGTATGCGTACCGGCGAACTGGTGCGCGTTTCAGCGCCTATGACGCAAGCATCCGCGCATAGGAAACCGCGATGACGACGCCCGAATTCGCTGAAGCCCTTCTGCAAACGATATGCTACAGCTTTGGGCAATAATTCGTCTACTCGCGCCGTATGTATTCCGGCGGCATACGAAGTGGGCGGTAAAGATGCCGATGGACGTGAAGCGACAAAATCTGTCATACGCTGTGCCGGAGCATTAAGACTGCCGCCGGATTCAAAGAACCTATGTTCGATAGTCTCCTGATAGTGCATCATTCGCAATACATCATCGCCTTCGACATCTTCAGGCAAAATCTCCACAACCATACCGCTGTTGGCCCAGCGTGTACCGCGGTTGCCGGGAGACATGCCATTGACCACCAATTCGCCCGGCGCACATGCCGCCGGTATAATAAAACCGCCGGGACACATACAGAAAGAATATACCGCACGACCGTCCACTCGAGTCAACATCGAATATTCGGCAGCCGGCAGGTATTTGCCTCTTCCATTGGGGTTGTGATATTGTATTCGGTCTATGGCCTTCTGCGGATGCTCCAAGCGCACACCGACTGCAATGCCCTTAACTTCGAGCGTAAGTCCATTGTCTGCAAAAAAATGGTATATGTCTCGTGCCGAATGGCCGGTGGCAAGTATGACCGGGCCGTGAAACGTATCGCCGTCTGCTGTTGTCACTCCTACGGTATGTCGTACACCATCTATTTCTTTTATGTCTATCGAAATGACACGCGTGCCAAAATGTACTGCGCCTCCACAGCGCAGAATTGTCTGACGCATAGCCTTGATAATGGCCGGCAAACGGTCCGAACCAATGTGTGGATGAGCATCTACGAGTATATCGTGCGAAGCTCCATGCTGATGGAATATATTTAGAATAACGTCCACCGGGCCGCGTTTGCGACTGCGAGTGTAAAGTTTACCGTCTGAATATGCCCCGGCACCACCTTCACCGAAGCAGTAATTGCTGTCAGCGTCTACAATACCGCAGCGACTGATGGCTGCAAGATCTACACGCCGGCTGTCCACATCCTTTCCACGTTCCAAAACTATCGGACGAATACCCAACTCGATAAGCCTTAGAGCGGCAAACAACCCGGCCGGACCGGCACCTACAACGATGGCTTCCGGCGCATCTGCCCCCACCGGCTCAAACGTTACAGGCTGTGCAAGATCCACCGAAGTGTCGATTTTGTCTATATGAACTATGACCGCAAGATTGACCTTCACATTACGTTGCCGTGCATCTATGGAACGGCGCACGATGTCTACGCGGCAAATGCGGTTGACATCAATGTCCATCTTGGTGGATATATATACGCGCAAAAGTGCGTCATCGACAGCAGTCCGAGGATCTACAGTCAATTCTATACGCTCTGTCATATTGCTTTATTCTTTAGCACCGGTACTATTTCTATTATTATAGTACAAAGTATATTACGTTATTTTTAGAGACTTACCCCTGCTACAATTATCTGTGACAGGGGTAAATCTTTATGCTTACTTATTAGGTCATCTCCATAATTGGTACCACATACGTACTCGTCATGGTTATGATCAATGGCCGAATCAGGCCGTTGGCTTATAAGAGCTTGATGCTGATATAGCGTTTGGGGTGGGCTTTGATGTCGGTGAACAGCGAATCAAGACTCTGTACTGTGGCGTTGAGGTTGTTGTACAACGCCGGATTGTTCATCAATTGGCCCAAGGTCGAATTGGGACTCTTAAGTTGCTCTGAAAGAGCCCTAAGGTTCTGCGCCGTGGCGCTCAACGTCGTCATCAGTGAGTCCACAGGTATTGTGCTTAGTTTCTCGGAAAGTACGGCAATATTGCCTACAGCAGTTGATGCATTGCCGGTGATGGACTTAACATCCGAGGTTATGGGAGGGAGTGTGCGCATAATGCCATTAAGAGCCACCGTAGCCTTCTCTATATTTGCCGTAATTGCATCAAGTCGTTTTACTGATGCTGCAAGCGCGGGATCGGAGACAAGGGCATTGACACCGGTGAGTAAAGTATCAACCTTCGGGACAATTGCAGCGACAGATGGCAATAGATCATCTGATATATTGTCCATCATACCCTTGGGTACTATGCCGGGGATTTCCGCGCCTACTTCGTAGAAGTCCTTGCCCGGGGCCAATACAAGTTGGATGGATGCGGTACCAAGCAGATCGCTGGAAAGCACAGCCTGCGAACCCTTGGGCAAGCGGAGGTCCTTGTCAAGGGATATCTCGACACGTACATGTCCGGGGTTGTCGTACTCGTAAGTTATATCGCGTACCTGCCCCACTTTGTAACCGCTCAAGGTTACAGGAGCCGATATAGCCAATCCCTGAACATCGGTGTAAGTTGCATAATAATAGTTGGTAGCCTTGAATACATTGACGCCCTTTAGGAAGTCTATGCCAAATACCAAAATAGCAAGTGCCGAAAGAGCACATACGGCAATAAGAATCTCTTTTCTGAAGACTTTTTTCATTGTCTGTTTGGTTCGTGTTATCGTTTCGCGGTGCATAGCGCCGCTTGTTGTTTCTGATTTAGATTACTACTTTGGGGTGAAAAGTGACTATCTTTTTTTCTTCCCATTAGGTCTATCTGCAGATGCAGTGTGTTGTTTGCCCGCCTCCTTCTGCCTGATGGTACGCTTATAATACGTCTTAATGGCATTAAATATTGCCTGAGCACATTTTTCCCGACCTTCTTCATCGGCAAAGAACGCCTCAATTGTCGGATTACATATAAAATCAAGTTCGACTAATACGGCAGGCATCGAAGTTGCCCATAATACCCAAAAGTTAGCTTGTCGTAGCCGTTTATCTACACGTCCTGCCGTAGTTACCAATTCGTCCTGAGCCAATCGTGCAAAGTCAATGCTCTGCCTTATGTGAACATCTTGGCTCAACTCAAACAAGATGTACGACTCGACCGAATTTGGGCCAAAGCCGCTATATTTTGCCGTGTAATCCGGTTCGAGTTCAATCACCGAATTCTCTCGCATAGCTACTCGCAGGTTTTCACTCGATTTTCCACTGCCAAGTGTGTACACCGAAGTGCCTTGTACGTTGTTTCCGCCGGACTTTACCGAGTTGCAATGTATGCTTACAAATAAATCGCCATGCGCCTTATTGGCTATATCGGCGCGTCCCTGCAACGTAACAAAGCGGTCTGTCTTTCGGGTATATACCGTCTTTATATCCAAGTTCGCGTCTTCTATCATACGCCCTACCCGCTTGGCGACATCAAGAACCACAGCGCTCTCCGTAGTCTTACGACTCGCACCGGGGGCTCCGATATCCTTGCCTCCATGTCCCGGATCAAGCACCAGAACAAACGGCTGTGCATCATCTGCAGCCGATACACTTACGGCACACAGTATTAACGAGACAAGTATCGTGTATATGCGTTTGACGGTCATTATCAATTATTTTATACATGCACATCGCTCTCACCGTATGGCTTGCGCTTGCGCAATTTATCTGCAAAAATACTAAAAAGTTCGCCACCGTCGGCCATCTCGCGTGTTTTTTTTGTCGCCGGAACCAATATTGTCCTAAATAAAATCGAAAAAAAGAAAAAGGAAGTAGTCAC
>OLGM01000018.1_pt1 | contig 121234 bp, 101 predicted proteins | sample 1606001 | NCBI WGS metagenome assembly OLGM01 (sample SAMN03283294) | human gut metagenome | biome: human-associated habitat; material: feces | host: Homo sapiens | place: Peru | collected 2012
CTCCGCCTGCCACTGCCGTTATGTTTCTTTTAACAATTCATCCCACCGCTTTAGAAGCGAGGGACTTGCTTGATTCGGTTAAATGACCGGATTTTCTCTTTATCTTACCGCAAAACACAGGATCTGTCCAGCCGATCTGAGAAAAATCCTGAAATCCAGCTTTATCACCGGATTTCAGTCTCATCTGCATAATTATCCAAAACAATCAGAACCCATGTTTTTCCAAGATTCAGTTTAATCTCCTCTCCATTGCTGTTCCGGTACTTTGTGACGCCCCACGGATCATCCTTGCTCCATGTCACGTCGATGGCCTTTCCGTTTGTGATATACGTTCCCGTTCCGCCGTTTACCACATCGATATCGAGATATTCCGCATTGTCATCATACTTTTTCCAGGAACAGTACTGCACGATAATGTTCTTCACCGCAAGCTGTTCTTGTGTCATCTCATCGATCTGCGGTTCCCCGAACTGATAACGCAAATACGTGCCGCTCGCCTCATCGTACGAAAACCATGGATTATTGTGGAAATATCCGCCCGGTGCCACATAGGCGGCATTTCGTCCCTGTTCCAGCGTTTCCGGTTCTGTCTCGGATGCAAACTGAAAAAATCCGTCATAACCGTCTTTGTAAGATGTCCGGTAGCCGCAGAGATCGATTCCCGCTGCAATCCCGGCCGCATCCAAATACGCATTGTGTGGCGACGGACGATCCGACGTCCGGTAATACACCTGTTCCGAATACTCCATGCCGTTCACATTGTCTATGTGATCCGATTCGAGCAGCGGAATCGCATACGCCGCCTGTCCATAGTGGTAATACAGAGCGTCAAATCCCGCTGCCAGATACACATAATATTCGCGGCAGCTCCGCACCGATCCGATCTTTTCGAGATCATCATAGTTTTCAAACAGCCCCATCAGGCGCGTAATGCCGCCTTCGACCGGCGCTTCATAGATCACACCCGCACGGCTGATACCGCTCTGCGGGCAGGCGCTGATGATATTGCTCAGCATGACCGCCACCGGGCGCCTTCTTCCCTGTACTTCGGCGACAGGTTCTCCTGTCAGATAACTTTTCACCATACCTTCCGGCAGCGCATCCTCCGCGGGTGTCGGCTCAATTGCTTCCGGAACCAGCGGCTCCGGTGCCGGATCTTCGGTCGGGGCCGGTGGTTCCGTAGCTTTCGTTTCTGTCTTGCTTTCCCCTGCTGTCTCTTCTGAGACATAAGAAGTTCCTGCCGATGCAGTTTCCGGTGCCGTTTCCCCAATTTTCCGGCAGCCGAACAGCATCATGATTCCCAGCAGAGCAATCCCCAATGTGTAAAACCCTCTCTTTTTGATAAAGACCCCTCCTTTTCTGCTTTCAATCAGTCTCTTGTGATACCGAGACGCTGCAGCACCTCTTCCTGCTTTGCCTCCATCACGGCTGCTTCCTCCGGTGTCATATGATCATAACCCAGAAGATGCAGCATACTGTGTGCAACAAGAAAAGCAAATTCGCGTTTTAAAGAATGACCGTATTCCTCCGCCTGCGCTCTTGCGCGCGCAACAGAAATTACGATATCACCCAGCATCAGCTCACCGCTGTCCGGGTTAAAACAGTCATCTCCCTCTTCCGTCTCCAGAAAATCGAACGAAGCCGGAGAAGGATAATCTACCATCGGGAAAGAAAGCACGTCTGTCTCCCGGTCAATGTTTCTGTGTTCCCGGTTCATGGTGCGGATATTTTCCGGATCGGTCAGAATCAGTTCTACTTCTGCCTCATACGGGCACGCTTCCTGATCCAGCACACCATTGATTACCGCTGCTGCAACCTCTTCCGGATCAAATCCAAGGTCAAAATCCTGTTCATTTTCAAACGTCAGTGTCATTTATTTTCCCTCCGTTTTCTCGTCGTACTTTTTGCTCTGCCGCTGTGATTTTCCGGCTTTGCTTTCTTTTCATATTCATCGTAAGCCTGTACAATCTTCTGCACCAGCGGATGACGGACAACGTCCTTGCTCGTCAGCTCGCAGAAGGAAATTCCGTCTACTTTTTTCAGTACCTGCATTGCCACATCAAGGCCGGAGCGTGTACCGGAAGGAAGGTCCTTCTGAGAGGCATCTCCGGTAACAATGACTTTTGATCCAAAACCGATACGGGTTAGGAACATCTTCATCTGCGCCGGTGTCGTATTCTGTGCCTCATCAAGGATAATAAACGCATTGTCGAGCGTACGGCCTCGCATGTACGCGAGCGGCGCAACCTCAATCAGGCCTTTTTCCATGTTTTTCTGGAAGCTCTCTGCTCCCATGATCTGATACAGCGCGTCGTAGAGCGGCCGCAGATACGGGTCAATTTTACTCTGCAGGTCGCCAGGCAGGAAACCGAGTTTTTCACCCGCCTCAATCGCCGGACGTGTCAGGATAATACGTCCTACTTCATCGTTTCGGAACGCGGTGATCGCCATCGCCATTGCAAGGTATGTTTTTCCGGTTCCGGCAGGGCCGACGCCGAAGACGATCATCTTTTCCCGAATCGCATCCACGTACGCTTTCTGACCGAGTGTTTTCGGTTTGACCGGACGGCCTGCGACCGTGTGGCAGATGCAGTCACTGTCGATTTCCGCAAGGCTGCTTCCGCTGTCCTCCATAACAAGTGAGATTGCATAATTGACGTTCTGTGTGGTGATATCATTTCCGCGGCGTGAGAGCTCCAGAAGCTGTGTCAGACATTCCTTTGCGCGCGCTGCATTCGATGCCGGGCCTACAATTTTTAAAACGCCGTCCCGGGAGATCAGCGTAACCGCCAGGGATCTCTCCAGGATTTTGATGTGTTCATCAAACTGGCCGAATACTTTCTTTTCATGTTCGATGGGCAGTTCCATCTGCAGTTCTATCATGTTGTTATTGCTGTTCATCTACCATTGTTTCCTTTCCATCCGACATCTTCTGCATTTCGCAGGGCTGTGCTTCTACGGCCCGTTCTATCACACGAAGTGTCCCTTTTGTGATACATGACGTATCGTTAAGTTCTATTGTAACATGATTCTCCGATATTTGAAGTCCTTTTTCTGATAAATTTCTGCGGAATTTCTGAAAATTCTGCGAGGCTTTTTCTTTTGCCTCGTGTTCTGAGTAGGTTTCTTTCTGAACTTCAAACGGAAATTTCCGGCGGTAGCCGAAATAAAACGGAAGGGCAAAGTTTTCTGTCAAGTAGAGCTGTTGAAGGGACACTTCCTCGTCTGCTCCCTTTTCCCTTGTCTCTGTTTTCTGATCCGCCGTTCCGGTCATGCTCCGCAGACTCTCCACAAACTTCTCCGGCAGCAGATTTCCAAGGAAAAATCGGTAAGCAGAAATCTGGAATACCGGCGTTTTTTTCTCTGCTTTCTGATATGTCCGTACCGTATGGGAAAGCGGAAAGGTATCATAATAGTACCACGTCGTCTCAAGGTCAATATCCGCGTCTGCGTGAACATAAGAATAATCATACGTTTCCCCACTGTCATTCACAAGCGGAATCTCGCCCTTTACAAGAATGTCTCCCGCCTGACATGTATCACCGGGGAGCACCTGCGGAATGCCGTTCCGTGTGATAATACGCACGACCGTCCCTTCTTTTTTCGCCACAAGATTCTGCGGATCATCTGCTTTTTCTTCGATCACATAGCCGTCTACGTTTTCTTTTACCGCAAGGACAAGCTGCGTCCCTTCTATTTTTGCGGACACCCAGGTCAGATTCGGAAACTGCTCCCGCAGATACGATGCGGTCTGGCTGCAGTCCACACGTTTTTTCCAGCTTCCATGATGAATCCCGGCCGCGTCAAGGCTGTTTAAGATCGTCTGCGTACTGTTCGCGTAATTTCCTTCCACATGAATATTCCAGATGAACTGCGACAGCGTGTAAAGTCCCGCCAGGCAGAGACAAATGCCAATAAAAAATGCCTTTCTTTTTAAACTTCGCCGGTAAAAGAAAGGCAGTCCCTGTTTTTTCTGTATTCGGATGCGCACACCGCTCTTGCGGCGGATCGGCAGGAGGCGGAAAAAATCTTCCGGCAGAAGGCTCATCTCAAAACAGCCCTGGTGTTCTGTCACGTCCCACAGTGTGATGTTATGGTGCCCGCACAGATTGAAAAAACGCTCCGGTTCACGGCCCGTCACACGAATCCGCACACTGCCTTTCCAGAAAGCCTTTCCCCTCTGCAAACGCACACCCCCTTTTCAGCATTGGAATGATTGGAATCATTACACTTATTGAAACGTCACCTGATCGATTCTCCCTTCCACCCGCATCTCCTCCCCGGAATACGAAACAATCCGGATTCCCTCTCCCACAAGGAGCAGCCTGCCATATTGTGTAAGCACGCAGAGGCGGCACGCATTATATTCCAGAATCCTGCGGTAATTTTCAATCTGCACTTCTCTCCCGCCGTAAAACGTCACAACCGGCTCACCAAAAGCAAGATCTGACGGAACCTGCATCACCGAAAGCAGCTCCCCGCCCGGCGGATGGAGCGATTTCTTCTGCTTTTTCTTTTTTCGCATCCAAAACCTCCTCCGCTTTGCGGGTCTGCTTTTTATTCTATCGCTATTTTATGCAGAAAAAAGCACAAAAATACCCCGCAGCCACTGGGGTTTCCTGCCCGATCAGGCTGCGGGGTTTCATTTCCCTTTTAAAAACATTTTTTGCAGGGTTCATACCCCTTGGCTTCTGCATTTTCTCTCGTCATCGGATATGCCCGATCCGGATTCATTCTGCCGCAGTTATTTTTGTTATGGTACTTCGATCCGGTCTCTGAAATCCAGACGAGCTGTCCGCCATACGGATCCGATTCCTGCGGTGCTTCCGTTACCTGCGGTTCTTCGGCAGTCACTGCCGGCTGTGATTCTTCCGCTGCCTGCGTTTCAACGGTTTCTTCCGCCGCAGCTTCTATGGTTGGCTCAGGTGTCGGCGTCTCGGTCGGGTCAGCCGTTGGAGTTGGGGTAGCAGTCGGAGTCGGGGTAGCGGTCGGCGTTGGTGTTTCGGTCGGTGTTGCTGTCGGCGTTGGTGTTGATGTTTCAGTCGGGGTCGGCGTCGCTTTTTTCGTCGGCGCTGCCGTAACGCTGACGGAAACAGACTCCGCAGATGCCTTCTGTGTTTCCTTACTGCTGTACGTCACAGGTGTCAGCGCACAGGCGGAAACCAGCAGCAGCACAGGAAGCAGCACAGGAAGTGCTTTCGCCACATGAAACCGTTTCTTTATCGTATTCCAGGTAACCGGAAGCAAAAAGATTCCAAGCAGCAGCAGTGACAATGCATATGCCTTCTCCTCTTTCCAGTAACCGGCTCCCGCCAGCATCATCAGAATACCGAACAGATACCTGAGAAAATTTCCTGTCTTTCTCAGCATATTTCATTCCCCCTCTTGTGTATTTTCTAAATTTCTTACAGCGAAATCCTCTACTGTAAATACGTTGAAAAGAACGGAAAATTACATCGCAGATTACGATTCTTTATAGAAAATCATGCTGAACCATACGACCATGTGCTCGCCGAGGTAATAATCCATCATATTTTTTTCAATCAGGTTTGCAACAACGATGCCATGGCTCTCGATGCACGGATGCATCAGCTCAAGATGGCGGCAGCCGCCTCTCGGGTAGGTACATTTTTCGCAGAGCTGGCAGGAATCGGAGGAGAGTGCGAACGTGAGCAGTGTTTTGTCTTTCAAATGCTGTTCAATTTCGCGTGTGATTTTTTCATGCTCCGATTTCGTTTTTAATGTCTCATCCATATCCATGATATTGTCCACTTCTGCGATGCTGGAGAAGAACAGCACATGATCGTAGTTCATGCAGCGTTCCTTACAGACTTCAACGGTACCGACTGCCGGCGGGCAGGACCAGGAGGCTCCGTAACGGGAGCACTCCTTTTTGCAAATTTGGCGTACCCGGTCATTGAATTCGATGTCCTCCGGTTTTACAAATGCATACTGATAGATAGGAAACTGGGTAATATATTCTTCAATTTCTGTCTGTGTCATTTCGTCATCCCTTCTCTTTTGTTTCGGAATTACAGATCTTGTTCCAGAAAGGCAAATACCATATTCCAATAGATCTGGAGTTTTCGGCCCTTCATTCCGAATAATTCGTGCTTCGCGCCCGGTACTTTTACCATTTTAGCCATACCGGGACGGCGTTCTGCCATTTTCCGGATCATCCGCTCCTGGGCATGGTTTGATACGAGACGATCATTTTCGGCCTGGAATAAAAGAACAGGCACTTCAATCCGTTTCCACCCGCTTTGCATCAGATCACGGTACAGATGTGTGGCGGCATGGAGCCATCCGTAGGAAGCGGCATTTAAATGATACAGCGGCTCTTTTTCCCGTTTCTGCTGGTAATAGAGAAACCGCGGGCGTGAAAGAGAAGAACTGTGTTCAAAGCTTTCGATTCCCTGATACGGTTTCTGTCCTACTACGTACTGTGTGCCGCGTCCCGTAGCACAGGCAAAAGCTGCAATTCGTTTCGCATCTGCAAACGGTACTTTTCCGGTCAGCGGACGAATCATGGGCGAACTCAACACCACTTTTCGAAACAGATGCGGCGCTTTGGCTGCCGCTGCTGCCGCAATTCCGCCGCCCATCGAATGGGAATAGAGAACAAGCGGAAGGCCATATGCTTCTGCTTTTACTTTCCCTGCAACAAAGAGCAGATCCTCCACATAACGGTGGTAGGAATCCACATAGACAAGCGAAGGATCATCCACCAGCCGGTAGCTTTTTCCGTGGCCGCAGTGCTCCGGCAGATAAACATGAAAATGCTCTTTGATAAAATAATAGACGACCTCTTTATACTTCTCTGCATTTTCTGTAAAACCGTGCGAGATTACCACAACACCCTTCGGGCGGAACGCACGGTAACGAAGAACGTGAATCGGATGACCGCTTTCCCGTTCCCAGTAAAATTCTTCCTCATGAGCGGCAAGATACGGTTCCACACCGTTCTGCATACGTTCCGCATAATTTTTTTCCTGCAATACGCGTGTTTTCATAGGCCAATCACCTGCTTTCATCCAGATATAAAAGAATATCCTGAAGATTGTCAATGATGCAGTCCGGGGTAACTCCGATCTTGTTTGGAAGATGATCTGGGTTATACCAACAGGTCCGGATTCCTGCATTTTTTCCACCGCGAATGTCACTTGTGAGGGAATCACCCACGATTACGACTTCATCTGGTGCATAGCTGCCGATTTCCTTCCATACAGCGTCAAAAAAAGCCTTCTGAGGCTTGTCCACACCAACCTTCTCAGAAATAAAAACACCGTCCAGAAGCTGATCAAGTCCAGAAAGACGGAGTTTGCGTTCCTGTGCAACGATGGTTCCATTCGTAACCGCGTACTGTTTTACAATAAGTTTCAGTTGTTTTACGAGCTCGTCACCGTGATCGCAGAAAAATGCCTTATCTCCGAGGCGGATCTGATATTCATCATTGAACGCTTTTACCTGATCCGTCGGCAGTCCTTCCGATTCAAAAAATTCGTGGAACCGTCCAAGCATCACCTGTTCTCTCGTAAGTTCTCCGGTTTCCAGCCGTTCCCAATAACCACGGTTGATCACACTATAACGCTGCAGCATTTCGTCCGTGCAGGTTCCCATATAAAACTTATTGAAACAGTAATCAATTGCATATCGTTCCGACATCTTAAAATTCAGAAGTGTTCCGTCGATATCCCATAAAATTACCTTTATCAAAAAAATCCTCCCTTGGTTTCATATGTATTCTCGGAATCTTTCTGCACTTGCTTTTGCGGCTGATTTTCCGCCAGTTGCACCCGAATTTCATCAACGTACGCCTCAGAAATTTGGGCACAACTGACAAAAAATCATCTCACAAAATCAAGCACAGAAAGACTCCGAGAGTACATTCATATTTTTCAATCATCTGTTTTTCATTCTAACATAGATTACAAATACGATCAATTGTATTTTAGGCATTGTATCTTTTGAGAAAAAGTGCTACGATAAAAAAGAATTTCTGTGAAAAAGAAAAGGAAGGAAGAAACACTATGAAATTTACTTATCCAGCCGTTTTTCATAAAACCGAACAGGGAACCTACGAAGGTTATTTTCCAGATCTCGCCTGCTGCTATGCAAAAGGGGATACCCTCGACGAGGCGCTGGAAGATGCCATTCACTCCGCCTATGACTGGATCTCTCTGGAACTGACGGAAGAAGAACCTGATTTTCCGCCGGTATCGGATGTGACAGATCTCGGGAAAAGCGAAGGTGAAATTGCAAGAAATATTGCCGTCAACATCCGGCTTTTTGAGGGATGGGACGAATAAGTTCAAAAAAGAGAAAGAAAACCGTATTGCTGCGATATTCGAAACGCAGCGATACGGTTTTCTTTTTATCTCTTCCAGGTTTTCAGCATCTCTTTTTCTTCTTTGCTGATCCGCAGCGACTCTCTGATTTTCTGAATCGCTTTGTTATGTGCCCAGTCATCGAGACTGTTTTCTTTCAGCAGTTTCTGTGTCTTTTCCGGAAAATGAATATAACAGATCGATACCGCCCAGGCGACGGCCATTTTTACGTAATAGCCATCGTGATGAATCTTTTTCATCTCCTCCAGCACAGCATCGATATACGCTTCGTTGATAAAAAAGTCCAGCAGACACACAACACCAAACCGGATTTCATATTCCCGGCTGCTTTTCAGCCATTTCTGCAGATATCCATACCAATACTCATGGTCTTTCTTCATAAAATGGTACGTTGCACAGGAGCTGTCACAGATTCCCCAGCTGTTGATCATCGGCACGAAGCGGTCCAGTTCTGCCGTCTGTTCTTCACGGGTCAGCTTTCCGTAGCCGATCATCATTCCGCGGATCAGAAGTTCCTCGTAGACTTCCGGATTAAACTGTTCGGTATAAACTTCATAGTGGTCTCTTGCTGTCGCTTTTGCAATCCGTCGCGAAACCGGAATGCGGACACCAAGAATCCGACAGTTCTGTCCCGGAACAAGAGAGCTGTGAAATTCCCGGTATTTTGCATCTATATTGCTTTCCAGTTCTGCCCGAATGGCCTGCATTACTTCCTGTTCCATATGATTCCCCCTCTCTTTTCTTTCTCTTTAAGATGTTTTACACGCTTTTTACAAATGTTTAACCCTGTTATTTCTGCACTTCTGATAAGATAAAATTAAAGTAAACGATAACATCCGCCCTGCCAAATGCCAGATCTTTTCCGGCTGAAAGGTGAGTCTTATGAGAAAGAAATATACATTTTTTCAAAATATACCATTCCTGTGCAAGTTTCAGAAGCAGCCAGCCCTTGCAGAAGAAGCGCCAGTTGTTTCCACAACGCTGTCTATTCCGTTTTCCGGACCTGCAGAAAGATCCTTATATTTTACCGGAAACCCGGATTTTACCGCTCCCTCTGCCGGTATCCATTCCCGCCGTTTTCCGGGAAGCCGGATCTTTCTATATTCCAGCGATCCCGGGCACGATCTTGCGGCAGTTCCATCCTCTCTTTTCGATGTGCTGCACCGCTATTTTGCCGTCCATTCACCGGATGATGTCGTTTTATGGAAAGATGGCATTCTCTCCTTCCAGACCATGGAAAATCAGCCGCAGCCGTTGACTGCTCTTTGTACACCGGATGCTGCACGGGATTCCAAAATCATTCCGTTCCCAACACTGTCAGAACGGCAGCGCATTTCACAGTAACTGCTATTTAGCCCAACCAGCAGGAGCATGATGGAAAATACCCCTTTCCGTCATGCTCCATTTTTTACTCAATTCCGAGAATTCCACTAATCCGCTCTTTCGAAAGCCCCGCGCCGATTACAATCAGCACTTCCTGGCTCTCCGGCACTGCCTGGAATGTCATCTGTTCCCGCGTCGCATTGATTTCGCTCCACTCACATTCGCCCGTTTTTACAATTCCCTTGATTCGGAATACATTTCCGCACGCCGGATCCGCAAAGATTGCTTCTGCCGCCTTTTTCAGCGCCTCCTCTGTAATCTTAGGCTCCAGAAAACAGAGTGAATCAAACGTCTGCTGCTCGCCGAAATCCAGCTTCCTGTAATCTTCCGAACGGTAACTGCATTCGGAGAGCATTTTGAAATCATCCTCTGTCAGATCATCCCAGTTTTTCTGTAAAATTTCTGCATCAGAAAACTGTCTTCTGCAGCCTGCCTGCTCGAGCGCGCGGTTCAGATGGGCAATCGTTTCTTCTTTCTTTTCCTCCGAAACATTCTGTGCTTTGCTCAGCACGATTTTACCAGCGTTCGCTGCCTCCGAAGCCAGCAGATACTCTTCTTCCTCCGACAGTTTCTCATCGAGTCCGGCATCCAGAATGGTGATGACGCTTCCCGCCTCGTACCAGCGGTTCAGCGGCTCGTCGTACAGCGTGTCAAAAAACTCATCCACATCGTAAATGCCCGATGGTTCCACGAGAATGCGGTCGTAGCCGCTCATACCCATCGAGATCAGTTTCGTGCGGAACCGTCTGCGGTGTGTCTCTTTGTCGCATCCGCCGGAAATCATCTCCAGCTCGCACTGATCGCCGCGCAGTTCCTGCAGAAGCAGCATATCCACATTGACTGCCCCAAAATCATTCTCCAGGATGCCGATGTTCTTTCCCTGCGCCATCAGATACTTTGCGTACTGTTTCAAAAAAGTCGTCTTCCCTGAGCCAAGGAAGCCTGTAATCAGATCAATTTTAATCATTTCTGCTGTCCTTTCTGCTGTCTTTTTCCGTCTGCCGCCTGCGGAGCTTCGAACACTCTATTTTCGTCTGCGCTCTTTGCCGGTAAATGTATCGATGTCTATGCGCCATACGGCAACGCGCTCCACCATCTCCGGCAGAAAAGCAATCTTCGCCTCCGGTGCGATATGCGCCATGATTTTTTCCAGGCCTTTCTTCTTCGCCTCCGGATCTGTCACCTCCGTGATGGTTCCATTTCCCATGATACTGCGGTACGCATAGGAATACGCGCACGTATAGTCACCCGTAATCACCTCATGGTTGTAATCCATCTCCACCGCCACGCGCGGATCCGCTGAAAATGCAGCTGCCTTCCGACCTTCTTTTGCCCCGTGCAGGTACAGACAGACGGGAAGAGTTCCATCTTCTTCCCGGACATCATATCCATAATTCATCGGCACAATAAACATGCCTTCCTCGTCCATCGCTCCGATCCGCACAACCTCGCAGCTTTCCAGAATTTCTCTTAAAATTTCAGGATCTGTAATCTCCCGCTTTTTTAACCGCATTTCACGCATGATATCACACCTTTCTTCTCAAAAACTCTCTATTTATGGTAAGGAGACCCCGAATTTATCCGGTAACTCCGGTAAACCTGTTCCAGCAGAATAACCCGCATCAGCTGATGCGGAAATGTCATTTTTGAAAAACTGAGCGCATAGTTCGAGCGCTTCAGAACTTCCTCGCCAAGCCCTAAGGAACCACCGATTGCAAAAATAATGTGGCTTGTTCCCTGCACGCCGAGCGTATCTATTTTCTGGGCCAGCTCCTCGGATGTGAGCTGTTTTCCCTTAATTTCCAATGTAATCAGATAAGCGTCATCCCGGATATATTTGAGAAGGCGCTCTGCTTCTTTGTTTTTGATATTTGTCTCTACGGTTTCACTCGCGTTGTCCGGTGTCTTTTCATCCGCCACCTCGATAATTTCCAGCTTTGCATAGCGGCTGAGGCGCTTGGAATACTCGGCAATCGCATCCCGTAGATATTTTTCTTTGATTTTTCCTACTGTCAATACTGTAATTTTCATTCTAAATTTTTTAACCCTTTCGGATATCTGTCAAAAACACCAAAAGCCATATAGATCACTTTTTGTCCGCGTCTATATGGCTTTTAGTTTAGAAAAGCAATGCCTTATGCATTTTTGCTTTTGATATACTCATCAATTCCTTTAGCTCCGGCTTTTCCGGCACCCATAGCAAGGATAACGGTTGCTGCACCTGTTACAGCGTCACCGCCGGCGTAAACGCCCTCTTTGCTGGTCTTTCCGGTTTCTTCCTCAGCTACGATACATTTTCTTCTGTTGACATCCAGACCGTAGGTGGTGGAAGAAATCAGCGGGTTCGGGGAAGTACCAAGAGACATGATAACTTCGTCTACTTCAATTTCGAACTCAGATCCTGGAATCTCAACCGGTCTTCTTCTTCCGGAAGCGTCCGGCTCGCCAAGCTCCATGCGGATGCAGCGGATACCGGTTACCCAGTCTTTGTCGTCGGTCAGAATTTCTACCGGGTTGGTCAGAAGGTCGAAGATGATACCTTCCTCTTTTGCATGATGAACTTCCTCTGCACGGGCCGGAAGCTCTGCCTCAGAACGACGGTAGATAACGTGTACCTCTGCGCCGAGACGAAGTGCGGTTCTTGCAGCGTCCATAGCTACGTTGCCGCCGCCGACTACAGCAACTTTCTTGCCGTGTGCGATCGGGGTATCGTAATCATCGCGGAATGCTTTCATCAGGTTGTTTCTGGTCAGGAACTCGTTTGCGGAGAATACGCCGTTTGCGTTCTCGCCCGGGATTCCCATGAACATCGGAAGACCTGCACCGGAACCGATGAAGACAGCTTCAAATCCTTCGTCTTTTAACAGCTCATCAATAGTAACGGATTTTCCGATGATAACGTTGGTCTCGATTTTAACACCGAGAGATTTTACATTCTCGATTTCAGAGGCAACTACTTTGTCTTTCGGAAGACGGAACTCCGGAATACCGTAGCTTAATACACCGCCGGCTTTGTGAAGTGCCTCGAAGATGGTTACATCGTAGCCAAGTTTTGCAAGGTCTCCTGCGCAGGTAAGACCTGCAGGGCCGGAACCGATAACCGCGATCTTGTGACCGTTTTTCTCTGCTGCCGGAACCGGTTTGATACCGTTTTCTTTTGCCCAGTCAGCAACGAAACGCTCCAGTTTACCGATGGAAACAGCGTCGCCTTTGATTCCGCGGACACATTTACCCTCGCACTGGCTCTCCTGCGGACATACACGGCCGCAGACTGCCGGGAGTGCACTGGACTCACCGATAATTTTGTATGCTTCCTCGAAGTTTCCTTCTTTTACCTGTGCAATGAATGCCGGAATGTTGATATTAACCGGGCATCCTGTGATACATTTTGCATTTTTACAGCCCAGGCAGCGCTGTGCTTCTTCTACTGCTTCGTCTTTGTTGTATCCGAGACATACCTCGTCAAAATTTGTGGCACGTACCTTCGGCTCCTGCTCACGTACCGGTACTCTGTTTAATCCCTTTGCCATTATTTGTCACCTCCGCACTGGCCGCATCCACCGTGATGGGTTGCGCCTTCCTGGTATCTTAAGAGAGCTCTTCCCTCTTCTGTCTTGTACATCTGCTGACGTTTCATAGCCAGGTCGAAGTCTACCAGATGACCGTCAAACTCCGGTCCGTCTACGCAGGCAAATTTTACTTCATTGCCTACCATTAGACGACAGGCACCGCACATACCGGTTCCGTCTACCATGATCGGGTTCATGCTGACAACGGTCGGGATGTTCAGTTCTTTTGTCAGAAGACATACGAATTTCATCATGATCATCGGTCCGATGGCAACACAGACATCATACTGTTTACCCTGGTTCTGTACAAGGTCGCGGAGTACATCGGTACCCATACCTTTTCTTACGTAAGAACCATCGTCTGTGGTTATGTACAGATTGCTGACAGCAGACATTTCTTTCTCGAGAATCACGAGATCTTTTGTTTTTGCTCCGACAATGGCGTCAGCAGTGATTCCATGCTCATGCAGCCATTTTAACTGCGGGTAAACCGGTGCAGTTCCAACACCGCCGGCTACGAATACGATCCGTTTTTTCTTCAGCTCTTCGATATCTTCGCTGCAGAACTCGGACGGCTGTCCCAGAGGTCCTACAAAATCCATGAAAGCATCTCCCGCTTTGAGATCTTTCATTTTTTTGGTAGATTCTCCGATCGGCATGAATACGATGGTGATAGTTCCTGCTTCTCTGTCGTAATCACAAATGGTCAGAGGAATTCTTTCTCCTTCTTCATCTGCCTTGACAATAACAAACTGTCCAGGGAGGCAGTGCTGTGCTACTCGCGGTGCTTCTACTACCATACGGTAGATGTTATTCGCGAGCATTTCCGCTTCTTGAATCTTGTACATAATATCCTCCTAATCTTGTTAGAAATATTTTAACAAAAGCACGATTGGGATTTTCGCGCATTTTATGTTAATACTTTATCACGTTTCCGGTTATTTGTAAACAACGGACAACATCTTTTCCCATCATCCGTGTTCCTCCAGATAATTTTCGAACTGTTCCATGGACATCAGAACTTTTCTCGGCTTGGTGCCTTCTTCCGGTCCTACGACTCCGGCATCCGCGAGCTGGTCCATGATTCTGGCCGCGCGGTTGAAACCGATTTTCAGCACTCTCTGGAGCATGCCGATCGATGCCTTGTCTTTTTCAATGATGAATTTTCCGGCTTCCACGAAGTAATTATCGCGGTCATCTCCGCCGCCTGCAGCGGAACCGCCATCCAGGCTTACGGTGTGAATCCGTTTTTCGATATCCGGATCATAAGCGTTCTCGCCGTAGTGATCTTTTAAGTAGGCAACGACATCGCTGACCTCTTTATCCGAAACAAAGGATCCCTGCAGACGGGCCGGTTTCTGGTAATCCTGCGGCTTGTAGAGCATATCGCCTTTTCCAAGCAGTTTTTCTGCACCTCCCATGTCGAGGATCGTACGGGAATCCACGCTGGAAGAAACCGAGAATGCAATACGGGACGGCATATTCGCCTTGATAAGACCAGTGATGACATTGACGGAAGGTCTCTGTGTTGCAATAATCAGATGGATGCCGGCCGCGCGGGCAAGCTGTGCCAGACGGCAGATCGCATCCTCCACTTCTCCCGGCGCAACCATCATCAGGTCGGCAAGCTCGTCCACGATAATGACGATCTGCGGCAGTTTTTCCGGTTTTTTGCCGTTTTCATCCGGCGGCAGCTCGGCAACTTTCGCATTGTAGCCTTTCATATCGCGCACGTTGAATTCCGCAAATTTGTTATAACGGTCTGTCATCTCCGCAACCGCCCAGTTCAGAGCTCCGGAAGCCTTTTTCGGGTCTGTGACAACAGGGATAAAAAGGTGCGGAATGCCGTTATAAACAGAAAGCTCAACGACCTTCGGGTCGATCATAATCAGTTTGACGTCTTCCGGTTTTGCCTTATAGATGATACTCATAATCAATGTGTTGATGCAGACCGATTTACCGGAACCGGTCGCACCGGCGATCAAAAGGTGCGGCATTTTGGCAATATCCGCGATGACCGGCTGACCGGCGATGTCTTTTCCGACAGCAAAGGCCAGATTCGAAGAAAAGTTCTTAAACTCCGGTGTTTCGAGAAGATCACGCAGCATCACGGCAGTGTTCGTCTTATTCGGAACCTCAATGCCGACTGCGGATTTTCCCGGGATCGGCGCCTCGATGCGGACATCTGCTGCTGCAAGACTCAGCTTGATATCGTCTGTCAGTCCGACAATCCGGCTTACTTTCACTCCCTGTTCCGGCATCAGCTCGTACCGTGTGACGGTCGGTCCGCAGCTTACGTTGTTGACTGTAACTTTGACACCGAAGCTGTCCAGCGTCTCTTCCAGCTTCCGCGCTACTTCCCGCAGGTGTGCATCGGAATCGCCCATCGCACCACGCGTTCCTTTTTTCAGCAGATTCATCGGCGGTGTCTTATACTCCGGCCGTTTTTCCTCTGCTTTTTTTCCAATTTCCTGACGAATGCCGTCTACATCCGCCTCAATCTCTTCGCGGGAAGACCGCGGATTTCTCGTATGATCCGCGGATGTTTTCTCTTTTTTCGCCGCTTCTGCTGCCTGCCGTGTCATCTCTGGTTCTGTTTTTTCCGGCTCTTCAGCCGGCACAGAACCACGGTGAATCGAAAGCTCCGGCATCTCCATCTGATGGGTATCGTCGTTCTCATTTAAGTCTGCTTTGGATTCCACATGGGAAAGAAGACGGGATTTCTTTTTCTTCTCAGCTTTTTTCGGCTCCTCCACTGGCTCAAGAATCAGCTCACGGCTTTCCTCTTCCTCCATCGCAGCTTGGCGCGCCAGACGCTCCTGGCGGCGCTCCTCCGCCATCCGGCGGTGGTCATTTGTCTTTTCATGGAGCGGTGCGAGAATCGGCTTCTGTGTCATCACAATCACGGAAATCACGATGGCAATGACAATAATCACCCACGCGCCGATCTGGCCAAAGCCCATCCCGAGAATTTTCACGACAGAACCGCCTAAGATTCCTCCGCCGAGATGATCGTAGGCGCTGTCAAAATAGTAATCTAAAAATGTCGTATCTCTCGTATAGCCGGACGTCAGAAGCTGCATAAAAGCGCAGAAAAAGACGAAGCAGCTGATCGCTCCCCCGGTCTTCCTCACAATTAAAAAGTTCTGTCTGTTTGCTATGTAAAATGCTGTTCCAAAGAAGACCAGAACTGGTGCTGCCCACTCTGTCACGCCGAAAAGGCCGAAAAAGAAATCGCAGACAGCCTGTCCGATCACGCCGCCCATGCCGAAATTACTGAGCATCAGCAGAATCGAAACGGCAAGCACGGAAAGCAGAATAATTTCTGCGCGCACTCCCTCGTCCATCGGCTCACGGACTGTGTTTTTCCTTGTACCGGAGGTGCGTTTTGCGGTACTGCTCTTTTTCGCCGTTGTTTTTCTGGCCGCCGTTTGGGTCTGTTTCTTTTTTGCTGTTCCGGAAGCAGAAGTCTTTTTCTTTGTCTTCCCGCTTCCCTTTGTTGTATTTGCCATGCAGAACTTCTCCCCTTTCTCGTATTACAGCAGAAAATATCCTGCAATGGAGAATGTCCCGACAAGAAGACAGTACAAAGCAAAATATTTCAGTTTCCGTTTTTTCACCACACGCATCAGAATGCGGATCGTAAAGTAACCGGCAAGTGCCGCCATGAAAACGCCGACCAGGTATACCGGATGAAAGACAATTTTATTTTTTCCCATGGTCGCAAGTTCAACGATGGTTGCCCCGATAATCGCCGGAACACTTGCAATCAGAGAGTATTTCACAGCGTACGAACGGGTCATGCCGCCGATCACACACGCGGAAATAGTCGAACCAAGACGGGAAAGACCCGGAATCGTGGAAAAGCCCTGGAAGAATCCGGCAATCAGTGCATCTTTCGGCTTCAAATTTTTCTGCGTTTTTTCTCCCTCCGGAAGCATATCTGCCACCACAAGCAGAATCGCCGTCAGATACAGACCGACGCCAGGTGCCAGCAGATTCGAGGAGGTCAGTGTGACAAGGCTCTGAATCATGCCGCCGATCACGGCAGTCGGGATGGTGGTCAGAATCAGCAGGAAAGCGAGCATACGGTAGTTGCTGCCGAGCACCTTCCGGTACTGCTTTCTCTCCTGATGCTGACTGGAAAAGTGTTCCTTTAAATTATGAAACAGATCGATTATGATTCCGCACAGCGCGAGGAAGAGACGTTTCCATTCCTTCGAAAACGTGAGCAGAATTGCAATCATGGAGCCAAAGTGCAAAAGCACATTGAAAAACACCGTCTGCGTATCTTCGATCTTCATAAAGTGACGGAAGATAATCAGATGTGCGGAGCTGCTGATCGGCAGGAATTCCGTGATTCCCTGGATCAGGCCCAGAAATAAAGCTTCTATTACTGTCATTTTTTTATCCTGTTCCCTTATTTTTCTCTTTTGTAAAAGCCCGGACAAAACTTCCGTTCGAATTTTCACAGCGAACTCATTCTAACACAAAATCCCCTGAAACACAAGCCGCGCTGTGAAGTCAATTTTCTGTCCCTGCTGCATGTTTCATCAGTTCATTCAGCTTTTCGAGCGCACGGGCAATGCCGCCGACCTCGTCGATCAGGCCTTCTTCCACTGCCTGCGGGCCGTCCAGCATTGTTCCGACATCCTTGACCAGCGTTTTCGTATCGAGCATCAGCTCCTCGAGCCGTTCCTTGGTGATTTTAGAATGGGCCGATACAAAACCTGTGATCCGATCCTGCGTCTTTTCCATATTACGGTACGTCTGTGCAACACCGATGAACATGCCGTTTGTACGCACCGGGTGAATGACCATGGTGGCACTCGGCACGATCAGCGAATAGTCTGCTGCAACGGCGAGCGGGACACCGATCGAATGACCGCCTCCTAAAACGAGCGATACCGCAGGCTTTCGCATGGACGCAATCATCTCTGCAATTGCAAGACCGGCCTCCACATCTCCGCCTACGGTATTCAGGAGAATCAGAAGACCATCAATACTTTTGTCCTCCTCGGCACGGGCAAGAGCAGGGAGAATGTGCTCATAGCGCGTCGCTTTCGTGCGCTCGCCGAGTGATTCATGCCCCTCCACCTCGCCGATGATGGACAGCAGATAAATGTTGGTCTTCAGTTCTACAATATTTTCTTTTTCTGGCTGGTTTTTCTGTGATTCTGCCATACGGATTTCCTCTTTTCTGCTATTCCAAAATAGCTTCATCAGTATGCGCAGATTCTTATGATTCTATGTAATTTCCAGCGAAATTACTCGTCCAGGTTGGTGTATACGTACTGTACGTCGTCGTCGTCATCCAGCAGATCCAGGGTACGGTTCAGGTCTTTTAATGCCTGCGGATCGGTCAGCTCTACGTAGGTCTGTGGGATCATGGTAACGTCTGCCTCTGCCATGGCGATACCGTCTTTCTCCAGAGCCTCACGTACTGCGGAGAAGTCATCCGGATCGGTAATGATTTCGTAGCTGTCCTCTTCGTCTGCGAAGTCTTCTGCGCCTGCATCCAGAGCAAGCATCATCAGATCGTCAGCATCCATTTCGCACTCTTCTTTGTCGATGATGATCTGGCCTTTTTTGTCGAACATGTAGGATACGCATCCCGGTGTTCCAACGCTTCCGTTTCCTTTGGTGAAAGCGCTTCTTACGTTTGCTGCGGTACGGTTCTTGTTGTCGGTCAGAGTCTCTACGATGATCGCGATACCATTCGGGCCATAACCTTCGTAGGTGATACGCTCGTAGTTGTCTGCGTTTGCATCTCCGGCAGCTTTTTTAATACCGCGGTCGATGGTATCGTTCGGCATGTTGTTTGCTTTTGCTTTTGCGATAACGTCACGCAGCTTGCTGTTGTTTGCCGGATCCGGTCCGCCCTCTTTGACAGCGATTACGATCTCACGGCCGATAATGGTAAAGATTTTACCTTTCTTTGCGTCGTTTTTTTCTTTCTTATGCTTAATATTGGCAAATTTTGAATGTCCTGACATACCTCTTTTGTCTCCTTTATTTAAAGTATTACTTTTCTGTAAAAAGGTTCCCCCGAAAAGCGGCAGAAGCCCATATAATATAAAATATAGCACGATCTTTCTCATTCGTCAACCGTGAACCGCGCCAAAAATGCCCCTTATGTAGGCAGATCCAGGCTGATTTTCAGTGCTTCGTTCACAAGGGCCAGCTGTTCCGGCGTCAGATGACAGATTTTATCTTTCAGCCTTCTCTTATCGATCGTCCGAAGCTGTTCCAGTAAAATGACGGAATCCCGTACAATCCCATAGGCGGACGCTTCGATCTCAATGTGTGTCGGCAGCTTCGCCTTATTCATCCTCGATGTAATCGCCGCACAGATCACCGTCGGACTGTGCCGGTTGCCGATGTCATTCTGAATGATCAGCACCGGACGGACACCGCCCTGCTCACTTCCCACAACGGGCCGCAGGTCGGCATAATATACATCGCCACGCTTGATTACCACTTGTGCTCACTCTCCGATTCTTTCCGTTTTGCTTTCCCATACGATAACGATCCGGCGTTTTACGCCTTTTAAAATCGTTTCCATGTATTTAATATTGCCTGTTTTTCCGGAGGTATTCACAAATTTCATCCGGCGCTTCAAAAAAGTCCGCCCGGAGTCCTTTTGGGAACCCGTGATTCTGATCTGCTTTGCTCAGATTGACTGCAATCCTCTGATAATCTCGGATGCTGTTACATAGGAAGCACTGCTTTTTTCTTCCGCAGCCTCTCCCGCTTTTCCATGCGCATATGCCGCCAGTGCCGCTGTTTTGGCAAGGCTGATTTTTTTCTCATTTTTTTCACACTGACGTTTCGCTGCAAAGGCGCCTGTGATTCCCGCGAGCACATCGCCGCTTCCCGCCGTCGCAAGCGCACTGCTTCCGCTTGTGTTTATGTAATACTGCTCACGCCCTTCCTCTGCTGTCACGGTTACGGAATCCTTTCGTACACAGCAGGCCTGGTATTTTTCGGCGGCCCTTCCGGCGCTTCCTGCCGGGTCACGCTGACATTCTGCAATGGTCGTGTGCAGCAGCCGTGCAAGCTCTCCTACATGAGGCGTTAAAATTTTTTCTGCCCGGCAGCCCGAAAGAATCTCTGCATCTTCTGCAATCAGGTTCAGCGCATCTGCATCCAGAATAAGAGGAACTTCTGTGTGCTGCACCGTAAAAACGAGCAGTTCTTTTGCCGTCCGGCTTTTGGAAAGTCCCGGTCCCGCAACAACAGCGTCCGCCCAGGCGAGATCCTGCAGCAGGGCTTCTTCCGGAAGCGGCTCATCCTCCTTCCAGAAATCCGCCATTGCTTCCGGCAGGGCACAGAAAAGCGGCGTACGGTTTCTTTCCTCTGTCACAACCTTTACCATGCCGGCACCGGATGCAAGGACTGCCCTGGCACACAAAACAGCGGCTCCGCACATGGCACCGGAACCGGCAAGTACCAGCACCTTTCCGAAGGTTCCCTTATTTCCCATCGGCGTGCGGGTAAGAAACCGGTCCAGATCTTCTTTTTCCACCGAACCGTACCAGGGCGTCTCCTCTTCTCCTGCATCAAAGCCGATTCCGATGTCACGGACCAGGACCTCTCCGGCATATCGTTTTCCGGGATCAAAAAGAAGCCCTGGCTTTGCACAGGCAAATGTCACCGTGGCTCTGGCTTTCACCGCCGCATCAAGGACCTCACCGGTATCCGTGTGGATCCCCGAAGGGATGTCCACGGCGAGAACGGGGACGCCGCTTGCGCAGATTGCTTCCACTGCTCTCCGGTACTCCCCTGCCAGCGGGCGGGATACGCCAATTCCAAAGATGGCATCTATGATAACAGTATATTCCCGGAAATCCGGATTCTTAACCTCACGGACCCCATAATTTTCCGCAATTTTCTTCTGTGCTCTCATGCCTTCACTGTATTTTTCCGGATTTCCAAGACAGAACAGTTCCGCATCCACGCCTTTCGTCTTTAAAATCCGTGCAATTGCCGCACCGTCCCCGCCATTATTTCCGGGACCGCACACGGCAAGAACTTTTCCTGTATCCCATGTTCCATTTTGAAGTTCCTCCACACAGGACAGCGCCGCGCGCTCCATCAGTACCAGGGACGGCACTTCCATCGTTTCCATGGTATTTCGGTCTGCCTGCTTCATCTGTGCTGCTGTAAGAATCCGTTTCATCGCTTCTCCTCCTTTTCCCGCATCTTCCGGGGACTTAACAGAAAAAGCCTCCGGTTTCCCGAAGACTCTCCTGCTTTTGTTTTTTGTTTCTTAATTGTTCTTTGGATGCTCCGCCTCATATCTGGTCAGATTGTAGGAGAGACGCATCAGACTTTCGGAAAGATGGACATTCTCTACGATCACATCTTTCGGAAGTTTTAAGTTCAGATCGGTATGTGCAAAATTCCAGATTGCTTTCACACCATTATCCACGAGGATCTCTGCCATCTCTACCGCTTTTGCTTTCGGCAGTGTCAGAGCTGCGATCTCTACGTTGTGCTCCTTGATAAATTCCGGAAGCTCGTCCGCCATGCGGATTTCAATTCCGCGCACGGAAATTCCTTTTAATACCGGGTTGACGTCAAAAATACCGACCGTTTTGAATCCGCTTCTTTCAAAGGCCGCGTAATTGGCAAGCGCCTGTCCCAGATTTCCGGCTCCGACAAAAATCATATTGTGGACTCTGTCCAGACCTAAGATTTTTCCAATCTCACTGTACAGATACCGCACGTTATAACCATATCCCTGCTGGCCGAAGCCGCCGAAATTATTTAAATCCTGGCGAATCTGGGAAGCTGTCACTTTCATCCGCTCGCTCAGCTCACCGGAAGAGATCCGTTCTACTCCGTCCTCCAGCAATTCGCCCAGGTAACGATAATATCTAGGAAGTCTTTTGATAACTGCCCGCGAAATTCCTTTTTCTTCCAAGATAAATTCCTCCTTATTTACACCTACATATACTCATATTATATATGGTTGATAGAAAATTGTCAAAGATTTCTTGAAATTTTGTGTATTACTCTCTATAATAAGGATGGTGTATTATGTCAAAATATGTTATCTGGAGGAACCACATGATTCTTGCATGTCAGAATATCTCGAAAGCATTCGGGACAACGGAAATTATCAAAAATGCATCTTTTCATATAGAAGAACGCGAAAAAGCCGCACTGGTCGGCATCAACGGTGCCGGAAAATCGACGCTGTTAAAAATCATCATCGGCGAAATGAGGGCCGATGATGGAGAGGTCATCCTCTCCAAAGGAAAGACGATGGGCTATCTCGCCCAGCATCAGGATCTGACCGGACACCTTTCCATTTACCAGGAAGTGCTGACCGCGAAACAGAATCTGATTGATATGGAGGAACGCCTCCGTCAGATGGAAAGCGATATGAAGACAAAATCCGGTGCAGAGCTGGATGAACTTCTTTCCACATACACCCGCCTCTCCCATACCTTTGAACTGGAAAACGGATACGCGTACCGCAGTGAAGTCGTCGGTGTTTTAAAAGGTCTTGGCTTTTCCGAGAGCGATTTTGAAAAACAGGTGGACTCCCTCTCCGGCGGTCAGAAGACCCGCGTGGCACTTGGTAAACTGCTGCTCACCAAACCGGACATCATTCTGCTCGACGAGCCGACCAACCACCTCGATATGGACTCGATCTCCTGGCTCGAGACGTATCTTTTAAATTACAGCGGAGCCGTCCTGATTGTCTCCCATGACCGTTACTTTCTCGACCGCGTTGTCACAAAAGTCGTTGAAGTGGACAATAAAAAAGTAACAACTTTTGAGGGAAACTATACCGCCTACAGTCAGAAAAAAGCAATGCTCCGCGAGGCCGCTTACCACGCCTGGGTCAACCAGCAGCAGGAAATCCACCATCAGGAGGAAGTCATCGCAAAGCTGAAATCCTTCAACCGGGAAAAATCCATCAAGCGCGCCGAGAGCCGTGAAAAAATGCTGGACAAAATGGATGTTCTCGAAAAACCGACGGAAGTACGCTCCGATATGCGGATCCGTCTGGAGCCGCGCATCACCAGCGGAAACGATGTGCTGACCGTCGAGCATCTCTCCAAAGCCTTCCCGGGACAGACGCTTTTCCAGGATCTGAATTTCGAAATCAAGCGCGGGGAGCGCGTCGCAATCATCGGAAACAACGGAACGGGAAAAACGACGATCTTAAAGATCTTAAACGAAGTCATCCGACCGGATGCCGGCTCTTTTACACTTGGAAGCCGTGTACAGATCGGTTACTACGATCAGGAGCATCAGGTGCTCCACATGGAAAAGACCATTTTCCAGGAGATTTCCGACGCGTATCCGTATCTGACAAACACCGAAATCCGAAATGTGCTGGCCGCCTTCCTGTTTACAAACGACGATGTTTTCCAGCCGATCCACACGCTGAGCGGCGGTGAGCGCGGACGAATTTCCCTTGCCAAGCTGATGCTCTCGAACGCCAACTTCCTGATCCTCGACGAGCCGACCAACCACCTCGATATCGTCTCGAAGGAGATTCTGGAAAACGCGCTGAAAGATTACACCGGAACAGTGCTGTACGTGTCCCACGACCGTTACTTTATCAATCAGACCGCAACCCGGATTCTGGAGCTGACGGGACAGACACTTGTGAATTATATCGGAAATTACGATTACTATCTGGAGAAAAAAGAAGAACTGACCCGCATTTATGCGCCTGCTGTCGATGCCGCCGCACCGGAAGAAACATCTGCTCCTTCCGACGCCTCCTCCACCAAGCTGGACTGGAAGGCGCAGAAAGAAGAACAGGCACGCCTCCGAAAGAAAGAGAACGAGCTGAAAAAGACGGAAAAACGAATTGAAGAGCTCGAGACACGCGATTCGGAAATTGATGAAGAAATGTCAAAGCCGGAAGTCGCAACAAATGTCGCAGAATGTGTGAAATTAAGCAAAGAGAAAGCGGAAATCGCCGCAGAACTTGAAGAGCTGTATGAAAAATGGGAAGAGCTTGCCGAGTAAGCCTGGCTTTCCCCGGAAAAGTGTAAAATCAAAATTGGTCCACTGGACCAATTATTGATATGCTTGGCAACAGAAAAAGCCGGTCCGGCGCATCCCTTTTTGTGGGAATGCCGGATCGGCTTTCTTTTTCAGCTTCGTTTGATTATTTCTCCAGCTCCTCGCGGATGGCCAGGATGAAATCACGGCTGTTTAATACGGTCGGATTTTCCATGGTGGTGATCAGCGCAAGATCCTTTGTCATCTTTCCGCTCTCGATCGTTGCGATCGTTGCTTTTTCCAGACGGTCTGCAAATGCGGAAAGTTCTGCGTTTCCATCCATTTCCCCGCGTTTTCTGAGTGCGCCGGTCCATGCAAAAATGGTGGCCACGGAGTTGGTGGATGTTTCCTCGCCTTTTAAGTGACGGTAATAGTGGCGCTGTACGGTTCCGTGCGCAGCCTCGTACTCGTAATATCCGTGCGGAGATACGAGAACAGAAGTCATCATCGCAAGGGAACCGAAGGCGGAGGATACCATGTCGCTCATGACATCGCCGTCGTAGTTCTTGCAGGCCCAGATGAAGCCGCCCTCTGCTTTCATGATGCGGGCAACGGCATCATCGATCAGGGTGTAGAAGTAGGTAATGCCTGCCTCTGCAAATTTCTCTTTGTACTCTGCATCGAAGATCTCCTGGAAGATATCTTTGAAGCGGTGGTCATACTTCTTGGAAATCGTATCCTTACTTGCAAACCACAGATCCTGTTTCGTGGACAGTGCGTACTCGAAACAGCTTCTCGCAAAGCTCTCTATGGAATTATCCAGATTGTGCATGCCCTGAATAACACCGGCTCCAGTGAAGTTGTGGATTAGCTCTCTTGTTTCCGTGCCGTCCTCTGCGGTATAAACCAGCTCTGCTTTTCCCGGTCCCGGAATGCGCATTTCTGCGTTTTTATATACATCGCCGTATGCATGACGGGCAATCGTAATCGGCTTTTTCCAGTTACGCACACACGGCTCAATACCCTTTACGACAATCGGGGTACGGAAAACAGTTCCGTCGAGCATGGCACGAATGGTTCCGTTCGGGCTCTTCCACATTTCTTTCAGATTGTACTCTGTCATACGCGCTGCATTCGGCGTAATGGTGGCACATTTGACTGCTACACCGTATTTCTTGGTAGCGTTTGCGGAATCTACGGTTACCTGATCGTTCGTTTCGTTTCTGTGTTCCAGTCCAAGATCGTAATATTCCGTTTTCAGATCAATAAACGGGAGAAGCAGCTCATCTTTGATCATTTTCCAGAGAATTCTGGTCATCTCATCTCCATCCATCTCTACCAGAGGAGTGGTCATCTGAATTTTTTCCATAGTAGGCCTCCTTTTTCTATTCCCGTTTATTGTATAAAGTATCAAATGGCTTGTCAAGTCAAAATTCGCCTGATTTTTTGGTATTTTCCTATCAATTCGCTCAATTTTTGCAGGATGATCGATATTTTCCTTCATTTTTCTTCTGTTGCATTGCCACGCATCGCCTCACAGGAGTGAAAGAAAACGGTCTGTCTGAAGCATTCCATGCCCCTGACGGTTACGCGGAAGGCCAAGATCTCTTGCCGATTCGCAGAGCAGCATTTTTGCCTGGACATTGGTAAGATCCGGAACCCGTTCAAGTGCCAAAGCCACGGCTCCGGACACCCGCGGCGCCGCCATCGAGGTGCCGCTCTTCACCACATATTCCTTCCTGCTTCTTCCAGGCGCGCAGGAAATGAGACGTTTTCCAGGCGCGACAAGATCCGGTTTGCAGACGCAGTCCCGTGTCGGGCCGCATCCGGAGATTCCTCTTCTTGGCTCCAGCAGATCGCCCGCTCCCACGGTGATCACTTTTCTGCTGCTCCCCGGCGCCGTAATACTGCCCGGAGCGGGTCCCAGATTTCCGGCCGCTGTCACAACAGTGATCCCGTCATCCCAGGCGCGCTCCACCGCCTGCACGAGCAGATCATCCACCGTTTTTTCCTGCTCTGTTGTTCCCACTGAAATATTTAAAATGCGGATATTAAGTCTTATTCGCTCTTTGCACACCCAGTCAATCGCCGCAAGGATATCCTGCTTTCTGCCGTTTCCCCTGCGGTCGAGAATTTTTGCTACCACAAATCTGCATTCCGGTGCCGTACCCCGGTACTTCCCGGCGGATGCTCTTCCGCTTCCGCCGAGGATTCCGCAGACATGCGTCCCATGCCCATTATCATCGTAAGGCGTCTCCCGCCCGTACACCAGATCCCGGAACGCCGCAATCCGGTTATCAAAATCAATATGCGGAAAAATCCCTGTATCCAGCACCGCCACGGTAATTCCTTTTCCTGTCAGAATTTTCTGCTCGTTCATCGCAAAGCTCCGGCGTATTCTTATTTTATGGTATGCAAAAAGGCTGCCCTTTGCAAGAAACAGCCTTTTTCTTATCAACTCTTTTAAAATTGTATCTGTTTTTCCCCTTTCCGCTTCCAGAGCATCATCGCAAGCGGGAGGCCGCAGAGTTCAGCCAGGATGAAAGAAACCCAGATCAGATTCAGGTTTCCAAAGCTTTTCAGAAAAAAGGCGAATACCAGCGGCAGGATGGCCTGGCGCGTCATGGATATGTACATGCTCTCTTTTCCGAGGGAAAGGCCCTGCAGCGATGCCTGGTAAATCAGGCCCGGGATGGAGAGCAGATAGGCGACAGCAAGAATGCGGAGCGCCGGGACTCCGATGTTCATCAGGTTGTCGGAGGCATCAAAAAGTTTCAGCACAAATCCCGGGCAGGATTCCAGCACGGCAAAAAAGATCAGGAACAGTCCGCCGCCGTAAAGAATGCCGTAACGGATCGACTGGCGGATTCGTTCTTTCTGTTTTGCACCGTAATTGTACGCCACAATCGGAATCAGACCATTTGTAATACCGTGGACACCGACCGTTGTAATGTTCTGAATTTTTGTGCAGATACCGAAAGCCGCAACGGCTGTGGACGAGAACGTAATGACAATCGCATTCATCGCCATGTTGACAACGGAAGTAAAAATCTGCACCAGCGTGGATGGGAAGCCGACTTTAATAATCTCTCTCACGCTCTCCCAATCCGGCTTCAAGGTAAAGGCAAACGGAATCTCCGAATTCCATTTTTTATTGATCAGCATTCCGGCAAGGCAGCCCATGAACTGACCGATGACTGTTGCAAGCGCAGCTCCGGCCGTCTCCATGCGCGGAAGGCCGAACCAGCCGAAAATGAAAATCGGATCGAGAATCAGATTGGTCAGTGATGCGGCGGACAGCGTGAAGATAAAGAGGTGCGATTTTCCGCTTGCCATGACAAACCGGTCAAAGACCCACTGTCCCATCTGGCCGAAAGATGCCAGCATGCAGATGCTTAAATACTGGATTCCGTATGATGCGATCGCTTCATTTCCGCCGGACTGGCTTTCAAAATAAATGCGGGCGAAGGCAAGACACAGAATACAGTTTAAGATCCACGAACAGAATGCGATAAAAATTGCCGCGCTCGCCGCATCTTTTACCTTTTTCGGATTCTTTTCTCCGAGTGCCCGCGAAATCACGGCATTCAGGCCGACGGCATTTCCAAGGCCGAGCGATGACACGATCAACTGCATCGGAGCTGCCAGCGAGATCGCTGTCAGGGCATCCTCCGAGACCCGCGCAACAAACACGGAATCTACAAAGTTGTAAAGCGAACTGATCAGCAGCGACAGCATCAGCGGCAGCCCCATGGAAATCACCAGGCGGCTGACCGGGACTGTTCCCATTTTGTTTTCTTCCATAAAAAATCCTCTTCTCTTTTTTTAATATCGTTAATTTCAGTTTACACGCCGACAGGGAAAAGATCAAATACCTATCTCTTATACTGCCGCATAGTTTTCAGCTATGGATTATTCAGACAAAAAGAAACCCCGCGGAGTTTTTTGTCTCCACGGGGTTGGCAGATTCTATTTTATTTTGCTATATTCTGTTTTTCCATCCGCTTCAGTTCCGGCAGAACCAGAGCCAGCATGGTGATAAAGCAGAGGCTTCCGCCGATTACATTCGATACCGGCTCGGCGAGGAAGACACCGTCAGTTCCCATGTGGAGCGCGTACGGCATCAGATAGGTGAGCGGCACGACAATGAATACTTTGCGGAGCAGGGAGAAAAAGATCGCCTGCTTCTTTTTATTCAGTGATTTGAATACGGTCTGGCCGATATACTGCAGATCCATGAATATAAATGCTGCAAAATACTGCTTCAGCGCCGGTACCGCATCCTGGATCAATACAGCGTCTGAACTGAAAATACCGATCAGTACATGCGGAATCAGAATAATAACGCTCCACATCACTGCCGTGTAACCAAGGATCATTGCGCTCATGACACACATAGCCTTACGAACGCGGGCCGGGCGGCGAGCGCCGTAGTTATAGCTTAAGATCGGGGAGGTTCCCTCATTCATAGCGTAGATCGGGGTCTCGACGAGCTGGCGGACACTCGATACAATCGTCATAACAGATATGTAAATATCACCGCCGGTCACGGAAAGCACATTGTTGCAGCAGATGGTGACAAGGCTGTTGGTGAGCTGCATGATAAAACCGGCAGTACCGAGGCTTACGATATTTTTCGCATAGCCTGTGCACTCGGAAATTTCATTTTTCCGCACAAACCGTACTTTCAGCTCCGCTTTCCGGGTCAGGAAGTACAGAACAAAGACGGCGGAGAGCGTCTGGGAAATGACGGTGGCAATCGCGGCACCCTGTACGCCAAAGCCAAGTACAAAGATAAACAGCGGGTCAAGCAGCAGATTTGCGACGGCTCCGATCGTAACGGAGAACATGCCGACCGTTGAATAACCCTGCGCATTGATAAACGGGTTCATGCCGGTCGCAACCATGGACGGCAGTGTTCCGATCAGGTAAATCATCATATAAGGATACGCGTAGACCATCGCATCTGCCGATGCGCCGAACAGCGTCAGCAGCGGACGGGCAAACAGAAAGCCGATGACCATAAGGACAACGGCACAGGCGCAGACCATGGAATAAGATGTATTCATGATCGTTTCTGCCTTCTGCGGATTGTTTTTTCCGCGCTCGATCGAAAACAGCGGAGCGCCGCCGCTTCCGAACAGGTTGCTGAATGCCGTGATGATAACGATCAGCGGGAAGCACAGGCCGACCGCGCCGAGCGCCGCCGTTCCCACATCTGGGATCCGCGCGATGTAAACGCGGTCTACGATGTTGTACAAAAGGCTTAAAATCTGGGCAACCAGCATCGGGAGCGCTGCCCCTAAAATGTTTCCGGTTACGGTTCCATGTTCGAAATCAATTCGTTTCATTGTTCTATCATTCCTTTTCTTTTCACTTGCTTTTCAGTATATCATATCATATACTATATGTAAATTATTGTTTTTATATTGGAATTAAACAATTTTTATATGTTTCATCTTACAAAGGAGGATTTCCATGGAACTTCGACAGCTCGAATACTTCCGCGCCATCGTGGACGCCGGAACCATCAGCGGGGCGGCACGCATGCTGCATATGACACAGCCGCCGTTAAGCTATCAGCTTAAAATGCTCGAGGAAGAGCTTCAGGTGCCGCTTCTCGTGCGCGGTACAAAGAAAATCACACTGACTGAGGCGGGAAAAACACTGTACGAGCAGGCGGGTACACTTCTGATGCTCGCGGATCTTACGAAACGCGAAGTCGTAAAATCCAGCCAGGCGGCGACTCTGCACATCGGAATGACGCCTTCCACCGTGTCCCTTCTTTCCGACTACCTGCTCCGGTTTTCAAAACAGCATCCGCAGGTCCACTTCGATGTACACGAGGGTTCCACCTTTGCCCTCAAGGATCAGCTGGAAAATCATGTGATCGATCTTACTACGCTGCGCACACCGATCGTTTTAAACGGCTGTGAAACAAAAACACTCCTAAAAGAAAGCATCACCGCCATGGCACTCCCGGACCACCCGCTTTTTGCGGAGCGCGACACGCTTTCTCTTACCGAACTTGCCGAACAGCCGTTGATTCTTTCCAACCGCTACCGAAAATATATGCTCTCCGCTTTCGAACAGGCCGGTCTGTTCTGCGACATCTATCTGACCTGTGAGGATGCCCGCACGGCAATGACGATGGCGGAAAAAGGGCTTGGCATTGCTCTTCTGCCCGCCTCCATGCTGCCGCTTTCCCATCAATTAAAGGCCTGCGCCATCACGGACGCAGACCTTACAACGGAAATCCTGCTCGCCTGGCGCAAGGGGCGCCTTCCATCGGAGCTTCGGGATTTTTTGAAAATGTGGAATGAAACCTGACACATTAAAACTTTCCCTGTATAATAAAGTCACAGAAATTACCTGTCTTTCAGAAGAAACGAGGTGTGTAATGAACTTTCATGAAAAATTAAACGAATACATCCAGATGCTTCCCTGCACGGCGAAAGAATTAAGTGAGCTTTCCGGTCTGTCCGCGGCTACGCTCAGCCGCTACCGCTCTGGAGAACGCGTTCCGGATATGCGCTCTTCCGCCTTTTCCCAGCTCTGTTCTGCCATTGCCAGGATCTCGGAACAAAAGGGAAATTCCACGCTTACAGCCGATGCAGTACAGGAGAGCTTCCTCTCCTGCGAGGATCTTGTCACTGTTGACCGTGAGCAGCTCCGGTATAATTTCAATACGTTGATCTCACTGCTGAACATCAACATCTCCCGGCTGTGCCAGTACACGAACTACGATACCTCCACCATTTTCCGTTTCCGCAGCGGTTCCCGCCAGATTGCAGAGCCGGAAAAATTTGCTGCTGTAATTGCGGGTTATATCGCAAAAGAAATGGATTCCGCCTCAGAAAAAGCTGTCCTTGCTGAGCTTTTGGGCTGCACGGCCGAATCCATTGCCGATCCTTCCGTCCGTTTTCAGAAGCTTCAGACGTATCTGCTGGAAACAAAAGGAAAACGGGAAGACAGCGTCTCACATTTTCTTTCGAAGCTTGATGCCTTCGATCTGAATGAATATATTAAAGCAATCCATTTCGATGAACTGAAGCTCCCTCCCGCCATGCCGTTCCATCTCCCGACCTCGAAATCGTACTTCGGCATCCACGACATGATGGAAAGTGAGCTTGACTTCTTAAAAGCCACGGTTCTGTCGCGCTCAATGGAGTCCGTGATTATGTACAGTGATATGCCGATGAGCGAGATGGCAAAAGACCCTGACTTTCCAAAAAAGTGGATGTTCGGCATGGCGATGATGCTGAAAAAAGGCCTTCATCTCCACCAGATCCACAACCTCGACCGGTCGTTTGACGAAATGATGCTCGGGCTGGAAAGCTGGATTCCGATGTATATGACGGGACAGATTTCGCCGTACTACTTAAAAGGCGTGCAGAACAACGTATTTCTGCATTTTCTAAAGGTATCCGGCCCGGCGGCGCTGACCGGCGAAGCGATCAGCGGGTTTCACAGCGATGGAAAGTATTACCTGACAAAATCAAAAGAAGAAGTCGCCTATTACCGGAAGCGGGCCGAAGAGCTTTTAAAGAATGCCAGCCCGCTGATGGATATTTACCTTGCGGATAAGGCGGGTGCTTTGCAGGCTTTTCTCGTAGCAGATTCCCACCAGAACGGAAAACGCAGGAATATTCTGTCCGCACTCCCGCTCTATACGATGGACGCTGCTTTTTTAGAAACGTTTCTTTCCGCCCGCGGTATTCCATCTTCTGACCGGCGCACCATTTTATCCTATGCGGCCGCCCAGCGCCAGATGCAGGAGGACATTTTAAAGACCAGTCCGGTGGAAGACGAGTTTTCTCTTCCTGATGCGGCAGAGTTTGCGCAGTATCCGATGTGCCTTTCCCTCTCCGGCCTGTTTTACCCGAAACCACTGTTCTACACCTTCGCGGAATACCAGGAGCATCTGGCACAGACCCGCGCTTATGCGGCTTCCCATGCAAATTACACATTTACCGAAACGTCCTCCTGCACCTTCCGCAATCTGCAGATTCAAATCCACGAAGGAAAATGGGCGATGATTTCGAAGAATACGGCGCCGACGATTCACTTTGTCATTCATCATCCGAAGCTTCGGAGTGCAATTGAAAACTTTATTCCGCCGCTTGTGGAAAATTAGATCTCTATCTTCGTTTCAGTTCCTCCCACTCCGGGCCGAGATCGACACTCCCGTTTTTACTTCCGGCAAACGTGTCATCCCCGCGGCGGTAGACGTGGTCATACGCAACATCCGCCTCGTACTGCCGCCCGGTGGAATCGGTGTAGGAATTGACACCGCGGACCGCCTCGGAATTTTTCTCCCACACGCGATCCATCCGCTCGCTCCGGTCCCAGTACGCCTGATTGACGATGTCCGATGTTTCGGAGAGGGTGCGGGAAATCTGCTGGGAGGAGCGGATCGCATTCTGCTGCCGCTGCATCGCACCGTTGATCTGAACCTGCTCGGTTCTTCGAAGTTCCGCCTCCTGCATGGCATAGTAATACGGGCTGTAGGCAATCGTCCGCAGAAATTCATCAAAAATCATCTCATATTCCGCCGAGTCTCCTTCCGGAGTAAGGAGCAGAACGTCGAACGCTTTGCCCCAGTCGTAGGATGCCATTCCGCCGATGCCGTACATAGCACCTAAAAATGCCATTCCCTTTTTGAGAAAGTCTCTCCCGGCATCCGTCCTGGTCCGCTCTCCCGGATCCAGATAGGCCTGAACCGTGGCAAAGTAGCCTCGGAAACTCCTTCCCTCCGCAAATACCTGCACGCGGAATTTTCCCTGTTCGGTGTGTACGGCTCCCTGCAGCTTCTGTCCGGCTTCCCTTCCAAACCAGGCTGCCTTTTCCTTCAGAACCCCAGCGTCCATCGGCTCTACGCGAAGCTGAGTTGTCTTTGTTATCGCGGCGATGCGTTCATATGCATACTGCGGCAGCGCGGCACGTTTCCGGTACCGCACCAGCGACATTCCATCAAACTGCTCGCCCGGCACCGACTGCGGTGAAAACAGATTGGCGCGGACTGCGGCATCTTTGTAATATGCAAACGGCAGGAACGTCATCTGCACACCGCCCGGTCCGGTAAATGCAATTCCTAAGCAGACCGGGGCAAGGGAGGAAAACGATCCGTCTTCGATGATGCGGTACGTCCAGCCCGCCGGAAGAAACGCTTCAAACAGCGGATTTCCTCCGTTTCCGATCGGCTGCACTTCTCCTGCTTTTTCTTTTTTCGCAGTTCTTGTATATTCCGCTCCGCAGTACACACACCGAATCCAGGGTGCACCTTCTGCAAACTGAATCGGTTTTCCGCATTTTCTGCATTTCATTTCTTCATATACCATTTTTCATTCCCTCCTTTGTGATTTTCTTTTTGTTTTCTTCATTATAAATGGTATTTTCCAATTTGTATTCGCAATTTCCGTTATGGCTCATGACAATTCGGAAACTTTGCAGAATCTGCCTGGGATTTCCTGTATAATAAAAGTAACTTCACAAAAGACGAGAGGGGATGCACATGAAAAACAACGAGAAACCAAACATCCTGTTTCCTCTTCTGCATTTTCTTGGACTTGCATGTCTGCTGATTTCCTGCGATTCGACACCGGATCAACAGCCGGGGCAGAACGCATCTGGAAATCTTGCCGCTTACTGCGATGTGCGGACACAGGATTTTCTGCTTCAAAAAGAAAATGCTGTTCTGCTCGAGTACCGCCATCTCGGGGAAGCAGAAGAAAGCTGTCTCTGTAAAGATCCCGAAACGGTTGCAGCGTTCCTGAATGCACTTACAGAAATTACCGTAACAGGGGAGACGTCTCTTGTTTCCTCGGATGACTCGGATCTTTTTCTCTTTACGGACGCAGACGGGGAAACGTATTCTTTTTCTTTTAACAGCCATCATTTTGAACATGGCAGAACACAGTACGAACTGTCCGGCGATGCTGCCCTCTGGCGGCTGGCAGACGATCTTCGGACACAGGATAAAACAGTGGAAGGAAGGTGACAAAAGATGAAACAGATACCTATTTTTCGAGTAACCGGCACATTTCTGGTCCTGGTTTTTCTCTGTTCTGTACTCTTTGGATGCGGCGGAACAGGCAGCGCCGCAGACGATGCGTATCTGACCCAGGTGACTGCTTCTGTCACAGAAGCGCAGTCTCTCATCGACGAGATGATTTCTTTTTCCAATGAGATGACCGAGGCAACCGGTACCTTTTCCGAAAACAAGGACAGCGATGCTTACGTGGAACAGTGCCGCACAAAGCTGACACTTCTCGAAGAAAAAGTCGCTGCCGTGCAGGAACTGCAGCAGCAGATTGAAAAGAGCGGTGCGCCGTCCTCCGATTTTGGAAAGGCTATCGAACAGGAACAGAAGGAATATTTTGAAGACATGCTTTTGTATCTGAACGCCATGCAGGAAACTCTGACTTTCTATACGGCGCAGTACGATGCTTCCCTCGAACTTCTGGAAGCAGCAAATCCCGCACAGAGCAGTTTTCAGCAGTACCTTGGTGATCTGTATTCCACAACGGTCCGCGTCAAGGAAAATCTGCTTGCCCTTCCGGCACCGTCCTATCTTTCCACGCTCTGGACGCATTACGTAGGTGCTTTTGATATGCTGACCAGCTATCTGCAGTCTGTATCGTCGGCAGCGGCAGGAGATGTCCTTCTCTCCTACTCTGCCGATCAGATCATCAGCCGTGTGACCATAGAAGGAAACGCATATGAAAAACAGATCGCGGATCTGATGATGCGGGAATATGTGCACAGCGCGGATGTCCTGGAAAACAATCTGAAGGTTCTCGGAAATGAAATTCTCTCTTCCTGCGAAAAGAAGAAAGTTCCGGAAAACAGTTATGTTTCGCAGGATTCCATCGTTTTTATCTATCACTCGCTGGTCGATGAGATTTACCCGAACCTGTATCCGGCAGCAGATTCTGCCGTCAATCTGCTGATGTATACCGACAAATCCTACTGTGATGTTCTGGTGACGGCGGAGATTCCCGGCTTTACCCAGGTTTATGAACAGAAAGTCACGCTTTCCACGGAAATGACGTATCTGATGATCAAGCCGCCCATTTTAAGCGAGCTCCCGAATCTCTCCTCGACAAAGGAAACGCAGCTGATTCTGAAAGTGACCGACTGTGCAACCGGCGATGTTCTGGCCCAGGAGAGCAAGGCAATCAAGCTCTACAGCATTTACGATTACAAAACATACAGCGATGAGTTCGGTGTCGTGCAGAACGATAATCTGCTCGCCTGGATGACACCGGATTCAGACGGCGTGCTTGCCGTCCGGCGGAATGCAATTTCCTGGCTGGAAAATAACTTTGGACGGGACTATGGGAAACTTCCCGGCTATCAGTACAGCTACGGTTTCGGACAGGGGCAGGAAGCATACGTTACTTTTTATCAGGTTGCCGCGATCCAGAGTGCCATCAGCGCGATGGGCGTTCGCTACAATATGGGTCCGTACTCGTTTGATGCCACGCAGCGCGTGCTGATGCCGGACGCCGTTTTAAACAGCAAGTCCGGAATCTGTATTGAGACGGCCGTTCTGATGGCCAGCGTCCTGCAGTCCGCCAATATGCATCCGTTTCTGATCCTCACACCGGGCCATGCACAGGTGGCGGTCGAGACGTGGGAAAATTCGGGACAGTATTTTCTGATTGAGACAACAACGCTTCCATTTGATGCAACGACGGATGACAACAGCGGGGTGATTATCCAGCTTGATTCTCAGGGATGGGATGAATATCTCTCCCAGAAAAAACAGCAGTCCCAGCAGGCGGGCGGACTCTTTTATCTGGTGGACTGCAGTCTTGCGAAGGTGCTGAACATCCGCGGCCTTGCAGCAGACTCCTACACTGCGGATGTGACGCTTCCATCACCACCATCCTCCTCCAGCGACTCCGGTTCCCAGCCATCTTCCGGTGATGCATCCTCTGTAGCACCTGCTCCATCATCTTCCTCGTCTTCCGGCACGTATACGCTGGAATCCTACGACGGCGGCAACTTTACGATGCAGCTCCCGAAAGGCTGGACCATCGAGACCGGCGGCGCCTATGCAGGCTTCTGCTTCCGTGCTTATGATCCGCAGAACCCGGATGCACAGATTTTCTTTTACGGAGAGCTTGGACCGTATTTTAAGAGTCAGGAAGGAAAGGACGGATATCTTGCGATGAGCGGCGGAAATGACTATCTGAGTGACCTTCCTGTTCTCGAACCGGGTACGCTGACCGCGTGCCTTGACGGGCTCGATGAATATGAAGCGGCCTACTACACGATTATGGGATCTTCCTATAACTTTGCGGATGTCCATAATCTCTCCAACATCGTCGAGCAGCCCGTCACAACATTTCTGTCGCCGTATGCCGTTTCGGAGTCGATGCTGAAAGCTGACCTCACTTCCGTCACAGGCGTGCCCTGTAAGGGAATTTTCCAGGGATCGATTGTCGATGCCGGTTCCTATGAAATCGGCGGCGTTGACATCACACCAAGCCGTGGTGCCATGGATCTGTTCGGCGTGATTGCCCCGTCCGGCCAGTTTGACAGTGTCGCCGACACATTAATTGCATCACTTGGCAGTTTCCGCTTCACGGAAGAATATATCCAGGCCGGCATTGATCAGACTAACCAGATCGGTCAGAGCGCCCTGGAATACTCCCGCCAGAACATGGAACTGATGGACCGTGTGGTGCAGGACTTCAGCGAATATATCCGGCAGTAAACGCTTTTCACACACAGCAGATAAAATACGCCCGGCAGGAACCCTTTTTTCGGGGCACCTGCCGGGCGCTGCTTATTAGCAGAACAATATACGTCATGAAGTACCTATTATTAATGGTATATTTCTTGAATATTTTTTCCTATAAAGGAATACAAAAAGCCCCTGACTCTGCAAACAATTCCTTTGCAGATCAGGGACTCTTCTCTATTTATGTGTGTGTAAGATATTGGCCTTTTATTTCTGTTCTTCGTCGCACGCGATGATATGTTTGCTATTCTCATATCCGATCACTTTCCGGTCGGTGATGAAGATTGGTTTTTCGAAGTCTGCGAAGGTGACGGAGCTGATGCTGTTAAATTTGCTTGCGTCGCAGAGGACGTAGCACTGGCGGCACTGTTCCATGGCAGTCTTTTTGGTGACGGCCTCGTTGACGTCCGGGGTTGTGCAGCCGCTTCTTCGGGTTACGCCATTTGTTCCGAAAAAGCCTTTGGTGAAATGATACTCCTGGATCGTGCGGATCGCCTGGTTTCCGACGACGGCTTCTGTGGAGCTTTTGAGCTCGCCGCCTACCAGAATGACCTTAAACCCGCGTGATGCCAGCCGCTGTGCGTGGGCAACGGCGTTTGTCACGAAAACGGCGGAGGTTGCCCGGATGAAATCGATCATATGCGCTGTTGTCGTTCCCGCGTCGAGAAAGATGAAATCGTCCGGCTCAATGAGGGAGGCCGCATATTCTGCGATTTTCCGTTTGGCGTCGCAGTTCAGCTCATTTTTCTGCGCAACGGTGTACTCGTGTGCCGTCACCTTCTGGCCGGCTTCCACGGCGCCGCCGAATACCTTTTCCAGCTTGCCCTCCTTGTCGAGCGCTGTGATATCGCGGCGTACCGTGGACTCCGATGTATCGAGAAGATCCCGGACTTCCGTCACGGTGATGCTTCCCTTTTCTTTTAACAGTTTCAAAATTATCTCATGTCTCTGCTGTGTTAACATTTCTTTCCTGCCTTATATTCTGCCACGTTTGTTTCCAGAATGATCTTGCGGAGCGGAAGGATGCTTCCCGGAGAAACGGAGAGTTCATCCACACCCATCGCGAGGAACTCTTTTGTCAGCTCCTGGTCAGCGCCGAGCTCGCCGCAGATACCGGCCCAGATGCCGGATTTGTGGGCATTCTCCACAACCATCTGAATCATGCGCAGGATCGCCGGGTGATGCGGATCAAAGAACGGATCCAGCTTTGTGTTCTGACGGTCGATCGCGAGGGTGTACTGGCTGAGGTCATTCGTTCCGATACTGAAGAAATCAACTTCTTTTGCCAGCTCATCGCTGATGATGGCAGCCGCCGGGGTCTCGATCATGATACCCTGCTCCGGGTTTCCGTACTCAATGCCCTGCTCTGCGAGAGAAGCTTTTACTTCCTCCACAATCGCTTTGATCTGACGAACCTCACCGACGCTTGTGATCATCGGATACATAATGGCAATTTTTCCATATGCGCTTGCGCGGAACAGCGCACGAAGCTGTGTCTTGAAGATCTCCGGCCGTGTCAGGCAGATGCGGATCGCACGGCAGCCAAGTGCCGGGTTCTCCTCTTTTTCCATCTCGAAATAGTCGCACTGTTTGTCAGCACCGATATCGAGGGTACGGATGATGACGCGTTTTCCCGCCATCGTCTCTGCTGCCTGTTTGTAGATGCGGAACTGCTCCTCCTCGGTTGGATAGTGATCCTGCTCCAGATAGATAAACTCGCTTCGGAACAGGCCGATACCGCCCGCATCGTTCTGCATGACAGCCGCAAGGTCTTTGATGTTTCCGATATTAGCATACAGCAGAATTTTCTGTCCGTCCAGTGTAATATTCTCTTTTCCCTTTAAGGTGAGGAGCAGTTTTTTCTTTTCCTCCTCCTCGGCGCGGCGCTTCTGCATAGCGGCAAGAGTCTCCTCATCCGGAGCCACATAGATGGTTCCGTCGGATCCGTCCACGATGCCGAGCTTTCCGTCTACGCTCTCGTCCAGCGGAAGCGGTGTTCCGACCAGTGCCGGAATCGCCATGGTTCTTGCAAGGATAGCGGTGTGGGAATTTAAAGAACCGTGTACGGTAACAAAAGAAAGAACCTTGTCCTTATCCATCTGTACCGTCTCAGACGGCGCAAGGTCATCTGCCACGATGATCGCCGGTTCGTCGTTTAAGGATGCGTCAGTGTCGTCTCCGTTTAAGATGGAGATCAGACGCTCGGAAATATCCCTTACGTCCGCCGCGCGCTCTCTCATGTAGTCGTCGTCCATGGCAGAAAACATCTGCGCAAAGTTGTCGCCTGTCGTTGCAACCGCATACTCGGCGTTGACGCCCTGGCTTTTGATGATGTTCTCGACGGACTCATTGTAGCCGTCATCCTCCATCATCATCTGATGCACTTCGAAGATCGCTGCATTGGCCTCGCCGACCTCTTTGCATGCTTTTTCATACAGAACGCCAAGCTGTGCGATTCCTTTTGCCTTTGCTTCCTCAAACCGTGCCATCTCCGCATCCGGATTTTCCACTTTCACACGTTTTACCTGACGCTCATTTTTTTTGTATACGCGGATCTTTCCGATCGCAATGCCGGAAAATACGCTTTTTCCCTGATAAATCTGCATAAGTTTTCTCCACCTTTGTTCTCGATATCCGAATTTTCTTTCCAGACAGCCGGAGCGTGTTCAAAAAGATTTTCCTAAGATTAGAAATTTTTCAAACACGCTCCGGCTGTATCACTGCGAAATGATTATAAGTTTTCTTTCATGAAATTGCTGATTGCTTCGTATGCAGCATCTTCATCTGCTCCATCGAAGGTCAGGGTAACTTCTTCGCCCTGTTTTACAGCCAGTCCCATGATGCCGAAGATGGCTTTGCAGTTCATGGCTTTTCCGTCTTTTGCGATCTTGATATCACAGGAAAATTCTTTGACTGCTTTTACCAGCATTCCTGCCGGACGAGCGTGGATTCCTTCTGGATCTGTTACAACATACTTAAATTCTTTCATGATTTTTTCCTCCCATAGGATCTTTGATATTTTTATTTTACTTTGTTTTCTGTCTTTTTTCTACTCTTTTATGCAACTTTTTTCTTTAAAACTCCAAGCAGAACTGCGGATACCACTGTTCCGATGACAACTGCCACCAGATAAAGCAGCGCATTTCCCATAACCGGTACAACGAAGATGCCGCCGTGCGGTGCCATTAAGGTACAGCCAAATGCCATGGAGAGCGCACCTGCGAGGCCAGAGCCGATGATGCAGGCCGGAAGAACGTGGATCGGGTCTGCTGCTGCGAATGGAATCGCACCCTCGGTGATGAAGGCGAGTCCCATGATGAAGTTGGTCGGACCGGATTCTCTTTCTTCTTTTGTAAATTTATCTTTGAACAGCAGGGTTGCAAGTGCAATCGCACACGGAGGAACCATACCGCCGATCATAACGGATGCCATAATGTCGTAGTTTCCTGCTGCGATGGCTGCTGTTCCGAATACGTAAGCTGCTTTGTTGAACGGGCCGCCCATGTCGATGGCCATCATGCCGCCGAGGATCATGCCAAGGATCAGCTTGCTGGATCCGCCCATGGAAGCAAGACCATTGTTCAGTACCGTGTTGACGGTTCCCATGATCGGCTCTACAATGAAGAGCATCAGAAGTCCCATCGCAAGGATGCCGACTACCGGGTAAATCAGAACCGGCGCAATCTTTTCGAGTGCTTCCGGAAGTTTCTCACATGCTTTGCGGAGGCCAAGGATAATGTAGCCTGCTGCAAAACCGGCAACGAGTGCTCCAAGGAAACCGGAGGTTCCGCTCGATGCCATCATACCGCCGACAAAACCAAGGGCAAGTGCCGGCCGGTCGCCGATTGCCATGGCGATGTAGCCTGCAAGAACCGGGAGCATGAAGCCGAATGCCACGCCGCCGATCTGTTTGAACATCGCTGCAGCCGGGGTAATCGTACCGAAGTTTGATCTGGCTGCGGCATCAAGGGAGTTCATATCAACAAGAAGTCCGTCGATCAGGAATGCGATTGCGATCAGAATACCGCCGCCGACAACGAACGGAAGCATATGGGAAACACCATTCATCAGCTGGGTGTACAGCTGGTGGCCGATACCGCCGCTGTTCTTCTTCGTGCTTGCTGCGGCTGTCTGCGCATTGCCGCTCTTGTAAACCGGTGCGTTTCCGGACATCGCAAGCTCGATCAGCTCATCTGCTTTGCTGATACCGTCGGATACCTGGCGCTGAATGACTTTCTTTCCGTCGAAACGATCCATCGGAACCTGTGCGTCGGCTGCAACGATGATGCAGTCCGCATCGGCGATTTCCTGTGCAGTCAGCACGTTTTTCGCTCCGCCGGAGCCTCGTGTCTCGACTTTTACGAAGCATCCTTTTGCTTTCGCTGCTTTCTCGATTCCCTCGGCTGCCATGTAAGTGTGGGCAATACCGGTCGGGCAGGAAGTAACGGCGAGAATCTTCACCTGATTTTCTTTTGCTTCCACCGGCTCTGCAAGACGCTCATCTACGCTCTTTTTCTCTTCATCGGCGCGGTCGATAATGGCAAGGAACTCTTCCGGTGTCCTTGCGTTTCGAAGGCTCTTGGTGAACTCTTCATCCATCAGCATCATGGAAAGTTTACTTAAGACATCGAGGTGAACGTTGTCTTTTGTGTTCGGCGCTGCGATGAGGAACAGCAGGGTGACCGGCTCTCCATCGAGAGAATCAAAATCAACGCCGTTCGGGATCACCATGGCTGCAAGGCCCGGTTTGTTTACTGCATCACATTTTCCGTGCGGAATCGCAATTCCCTCTCCGATTCCTGTGGTGCTCTCTTCTTCTCTTGCGTAAACCTGTGCACGGTACGCATCTTCGTCTGTGATCTTTCCGCTTTTGACCATCAGCGCTACGGCTGCATCAAGCGTTTCCTGTTTGCTTTTCGGTGCGGCATCCAGCGCAATACTGCGGATGTCCAGCAACTCTGTGATTCTCATGAGACGTCCTCCCTTTTATTTTGTAATCTGTTCGTAGACAGATGCAATTTCCTCCCGGGTTGCAAGGTTTTCAGAAAAAGCACTTGCACTTCCCGCTGCGATTCCCATATGGAACGCATGGAGGTAATCTTCTTTTTCCATGTAGCCTGCCATGAATCCGGCTACCATCGAGTCTCCTGCGCCGACGCCGTTGATAAGCTTTCCTTTCGGGGCCGGAGCTTCAAAGACCTCACCGGATGCGGCAACGAGAACGGCTCCTTCGCCTGCCATGGAAACCAGAACGTTCTGTGCGCCCTTTTTCTGCAGCTGTTTTGCATACGGAACAACCGACTCTCTTGTCTTTAATTCCACACCGAAAATCTCGCCGAGTTCGTGATTGTTCGGTTTGATGAGGAACGGGTGGTACGGCAGAACCTTCATCAGCAGATCACGGGTCGCGTCTACGACGATGCGGATGCCCTTGCCGTCGAGCATTTCCATAATTTTCTGATAGGCATCATCTGCCATGGATGACGGGATGCTGCCTGCGAGGAAGAGAACGTCGCCCTCGCCGAGTGCGGAAAGCTGTTTCATCAGCTCTTCCACTTTTTTCTCCGGGATTTCGGGTCCCTGTCCGTTGATCTCAGTTCCGTCAATGCTCTTTAATTTGACGTTGATGCGGGAATATCCTTCTTCCAGCCAGATGCAGCCGTTTTTAATTCCCATCTGGTCGAGCCGTCCGGCGATTTCTTTTCCGGTAAAGCCTGCCAGAAATCCGAGCGCTGTGCTCTCAATTCCAAGGTTTCCAAGTACGGTCGATACGTTGATTCCTTTTCCGCCCGGAAGCATCAGCTCGGAGCTTGTGCGGTTGGTAAGGCCGAGCTTGAAGTCTTCCACCGATACAATGTAGTCCAGAGACGGATTGAATGTCACTGTGTAAATCATATTTCCCTCCTGCTTTATTTTGATCGTGTTTGCTTTGATAAGATTATCATATCGTCATATTCATTCAAAATCAATCATTAATATTTCATGAATTTTCCCTTCTCTTTTTGTCACATTTGCATAAGTTTAGAGTTTTGTGACGGATTTTCCCGGTTTATCGCCCTGTTTTGACCGACTTTGACTGATCGTCATCTTTTCTTCCCTGTCACGCATTGATCACTTTATTCTCTCCATTTCGGTCATTTTTTATCAGACACTTTCTTTCTGTTCTCATTTTTGTACTTTACTTTTTCCGGATTTGGTACTAAAGTGAAGAGAAATCAAAAAAAGAATTTCCAGAAGAGGTGATTTTATTTGAAACGATACTATATTCTTCACTATTTTGATCCCGCCAATGTGGGCAGTTTTCTGCTTGTCTCACTGCTCGGCCTGATTCTGGTGCTTGCCCTTGTGCTTCTGATTGCAAAATTGCAGATTCAGCGGCAGCTAAAAGAGGAGACAGAGGAAAAAGCGAAAAAAATACGCCGGAAGAAACACCAGCGCAGGCAGTATCAGATTGTGGAAAGCTTTTATGAGCTGGTTTTCTCCGGCACTTCGATTCTTCTCTTCCTCTCCCTCTATTACATTATCGATGAGCGTCTGCCGCAGATTTCGATGTACTGGGAGAAATATCAGGATGTGGTGCTTCTTGTCTTTATCGTGCTCTCCGTCTTTCTGACGAGCTGGCTCGATGTGGTTCTGGTAAAGCTCACGCACCTTGACCCGGAGCAGAAGGCGTCGGTGCGGCTGATTTCGGTCTTCTATATTGTACTGATTCTTCTGTACATCCGCTTTATCTACGAGGACACGAATTACGACGGCCTGATTCTCTATTTCCTGACACTGACGGTCGGCCGCTTCCTGTATTTCGACTTTACGATCAAGAGTTTTCTTGAAACGATGCGGGGCGTGTTGGAAAATCTACCGCTTCTTGTCATCATGAGCGCCTACTCCGGTTTCGTGTGCTGGTATGGGTTCCATGTCGGCTTTCTGCTGAAATCAAATGGCGTCATTTTGAGCACCTTTCTTGCCCATCTGTTTATGGACTGCTCGATCTTTCTGCTCCACAAGACAAGAATTTTAAAGCATGTGATACGAAAAATTTAAAACCGGCATTTTTTTACCAGCCATATATCAAAAGCTCTGCAGATCAGAATTTTGCATTTTCTGTTCTGCAGAGCTTTTCTTATTTAATGTTCTTTTTTACATGCCAAACAGCAGTGCAAAGCCATGTACGACAAAAGCTGCCAGCCAGGCGATCACACACTGGGAAACGACAACACCGGCTGCCCATCTGCCGCCAAGCTCCCGCTTGATGGAAGCGACTGCCGCCACACACGGCGTATAGAGGAGGCAGAAAACCAGAAGGCTTAATGCGGAAACCGGTGTCAGAATTTCGGTCAGCTGCGCGGTCGTGCCGAACAGTACGGAAAGTGTGGAGACGACACTCTCCTTTGCCATAAATCCGGTTAGAAGGGCGGTCGATACTCTCCAGTCTCCAAATCCAAGCGGCCGAAAAACCGGGGCGAGACGGCCGGAGACAACGGCGAGAATGCTGTCCTTGGAGTCCTCCACGACATTGAGATGCGTTCCAAAGGTCTGTAAAAACCAGATCACAATCGTGGCAACAAAAATGACGGTGAATGCCCGCTGCAGGAAGTCTTTTGCCTTATCCCACAAAAGCTGTCCGACATTTTTTGCCCCCGGCATGCGGTAGTTTGGAAGCTCCATGACAAACGGAACGGCTTCCCCCTGGAATAAAGTTCCCTGCATCAGCATCGCCATCAGGACAGCCATGAAGATACCACCGAAATACAGAAGAACCATCACAAGGGCACTGTATTTCGGGAAGAATGCGGCGGTAAAGAACGCGTAAATCGGAAGTTTTGCCGAACAGCTCATAAACGGAGTTAATAGGATCGTCATTTTCCGGTCACGCTCGGAAGGCAGGGTGCGGCTCGCCATGACGCCCGGCACGGTACAGCCAAAACCGACCAGCATCGGCACGATACTGCGGCCGGAGAGGCCGATTTTCCGGAGCAGCTTATCCATCACAAATGCCATGCGCGCCATATAGCCGCTGTCTTCCAGAATGGACAGGAAGAAAAACAGGGTGACGATGATCGGAAGGAAGCTTAAGACACTTCCGACGCCGTTAAAAATACCGTCAATCACAAGGGAATGAAGCACCGGATTGACGCCCCATGCTGTCATGGCGCTGTCCACGAGCTCGGTCAGTTTTCCGATCAGAACCTCCAGCACACTCTGCAGCGATGCTCCGATCACATGGAAGGTCAGGAAAAAGACAGCCGCCATAATCCCGGCAAAACATGGCAGAGCCGTATATTTTCCGGTCAGCACACGGTCAATTTCTGTGCTCCGCACATGCTCGCGGCTCTCTTTTGGTTTTACCACGGTCTCACGGCAGACTTTTTCAATAAAATTAAAACGCATATCCGCAATCGCCGCCGCGCGGTCCAGGCCGCGCTCCGTCTCCATCTGACAGACGATATGCTCGAGCATCTCTTTCTCGTTTTCATCGAGGGCCAGCTGCTCCAGGATCAGCGCATCGCCCTCTGCCAGCTTGCTCGCCGCAAACCGCACCGGAATATCCGCCCTTGCGGCGTGATCCTCGATCAGATGCATGATCGCATGCAACGCACGGTGGACGGCACCGCCGTGGTCATTCGCCTCACAGAAGTCCTTTCTGCCCGGTTTTTCCTGGTATTTGGCCACATGGACAGCATGGGCAACCAGTTCATCGATTCCCTCGTTTTTTGCAGCGGAAATCGGGATAACCGGGATGCCAAGTCTCTCTTCCATCTGGTTCACGAGCACAGAACCGCCGTTTTCGCGTACCTCATCCATCATGTTGAGGGCCAGTACCATCGGAACGTCGAGTTCCATCAGCTGCATCGTCAGATACAGGTTTCGTTCGATATTTGTCGCATCTACAATATTGATGATGCCGCGCGGATGCTCGTTCAGAACGAAATTCCGGGTGACGATCTCTTCGCTTGAATACGGCGACATCGAATAAATGCCGGGAAGATCGGTGACCAGCGTGTTTTTCTGGCCGCGGATTTCACCGTCCTTCCGGTCTACGGTCACGCCGGGGAAGTTTCCGACGTGCTGGTTGGATCCCGTTAATTGGTTGAACAGGGTGGTCTTGCCGCAGTTCTGGTTTCCGGCCAGCGCAAAGGACAACAGCTCTCCTTCCGGCAGCGGATGCTCCTCTGCCTTATTGTGGTACTTTCCGCCCTCTCCAAAGCCGGGATGCGGAATCGCTCTGGCATCCGGCTGCTCCTTTTCTTTTACGGTATCCCGCACCTCATCAATTTCAATCCGTCCGGCATCGTCAAGGCGAAGTGTCAGCTCATAGCTGTGAATCCGTACTTCCACAGGATCTCCCATCGGTGCATACTTTACCATTGTTACCTCCGCACCTGGAATGATTCCCATATCGAGGAAGTGCTGCCGCAGCGCACCCTCTCCTCCTACGGTACGGACAGTCGCCGTTTTTCCGATCGGCAGTTCTTTCAATGTCATATCTGTCTCTCCTTGTTGATTCTCATTATCATTAACAAGTATATGACACGATTCGACTGCGGTCAAGCGCCTGCCGCTATTTACTGTTTTCTTTCTTCCAGTTTTTTCTGTACACTTGGAAACCGCTCGAGATCCGTGTGTGGAATTGCCTGGGCGGCTGCCATCATGGAAATAAAGTCAGAGACCTGACCAAACTGAATATAAACCATCTCCTCGAGAATCCGGTCAATCTCTTCGATTCGGGTTCTGTCCAGCAGAATTTTTTCCGCTCCCTCTAACGACGTATTTCCAGCGCAGATGAGGCGTTCCCGGTCCATATCCGGATACATGCCGATTGTGATGGCTGACTCCTTCGAGACGTGTTTTCCAAACGCGCCCGCCGCATAAAACCGGTCGATATCTTCCATGGAGATGCCGGATTCACGCATCATGTACTCAACCATCGTATAGGCGGCCGATTTCGTCCGCAGAAATTCGGCGATATCGCTCTGATAAAAGTTCAGTCCTTCCCTGTACTCGACACACCATTCTCCCGTCTTCGGATCTTCTTTGATCTTTTCTGACCGCTCCGGCTGCAGGGTACCGAACAGGTTGATCCATCCATTTAGGAATAATTCCGCGAGCAGATCGATAATGCCGGAACCGCAGATGCCCTTTGGCTTACCCTCTCCGATTACATGGCACTGGATTTTCCCGTCTTCTATTTTTACCGTATCAACAGCGCCTTCTGCAGCTCGCATGCCGGTTTTGACCACGCCGCCCTCGAGCGCCGGACCGGCAGCGCCTGCGCCGCAGAGCAGAAATTCCCGGTTTCCGACGACAAGCTCGCCGTTCGTTCCGATATCAAAAAAGACGCTGATCGTTTCTTTTTTATAGAGTTCCGTTGCGATCATACCGCTTAATATATCACCGCCCAGGTAATTGGATTTTCCCGGCACGCAGTAGACACATCCCTTCATGGGAAATCCCATCTCTTTCGCCGGAAGGAATCCGACGCGGTCCGCGCGCACGGCGTACGGGGATGAAAAGACGCAGAACGGATCCAGTCCCATCAGGAAATGGATCATCGTTGTGTTGCCGGATACGACCATTGAGAGAACATCCGACGGCGCAATTCCTGTCTTTTGGCGAAGTTTTTCAAAGAGCAGTGTAAATGTCTCCATCGTACACGCACGGATGTCCTGCAGTACCTCCGGTTTATCCTTACAGGCAAAGATTCTCGTCAGAATATCGGTTCCATAGGCAGTCTGGCGGTTGTATTCGCTCTCCTCGGCAAGCACAGTACCGTCGCTGCAGTTTACTAGGCGCACAACGACGGTCGTACTTCCAAGATCAGCGGCATAGCCGTAATGCTCTGCTGCTGTATCGCCCGCTTCCAGATCAACCGCCTGCCAGATGCTTCCATTCCATGCGAGGGAAACCGTTATGTTATAGTCTGCCTCATCGCAGATGGGATATAGTTTCTGCAGCGCTGGAAGGGTAAATGATGCGGTGATTCCTTTCTCTTTTAATGCATCCAGTATCCGCATCTGGCTGGAGCGGGCGTCCTCCTCCGTCGGCGGGACCAACTCCAGATACTGTTTTTGTGTTACTCCTCTATTCATTATTACTTCCTCATTTCCTGATCATTTTTCTGTTTCTTATTGTAGCACTTTTCTCTTTTCCAGAGAACTTATTTTTTTCACATTTTTACTACATTTCCATCACAGATTCCCATTATACTGCAAAGCATAGAAACAAAAAAGGAAGCAAACAAAACCGGAAGCCGATTCCGGAACACAGTTTAAAATACAGATAGCAGAAAGGAAGTATTTATTATGATGGACTACAGAAACAACTACAATAACGAAAACGAAACCAATAACGAAAACGAAACCAATAATGAGAACATGATGGCAGCAGAGCAGAACAGCTTCAACGGAAAGAAACCTTCTTCCAAAAATAAAAAAGCTGCTAAGCTTGCAAAGAAAATCGGAGCCATCGCCTTAAGCGCAGTTCTGTTCGGCGGTGTTGCCGGCGGTACCTTCCAGGCAGTCAACCACTTTGCCGGAAGCACGACAGCCACTGCAACAACAACCACTGCACAGCAGACGACTTCCAACAGCAGCCTCTTAAAAGCCGCTGCCACATCCTCAAGTTCCACTTCCACCGGAACGATGGATGTTTCCACGATTGCGAAAAACGCAATGCCGTCGATCGTCTCCATCACAAACCAGTCCGTACAGGAAGTACAGAACTACTTCAGCATGTTCGGTTACGGTGCCCAGACTCCGCAGACCGAGGAGACCACAAGCTGCGGTTCCGGTATCATCATCGGAAAGAATGACACCGAGCTTCTGATCGTCACCAATAACCATGTAGTAGAAGATGCCGATACTCTTTCTGTCAGTTTTGTAAACAATCAGGTCTGCAAGGCAAATATCAAAGGTACCGATGCCGATAACGATCTTGCCGTCATCGCCGTTCCGCTCTCCGGGATCCCGGATGACACGATGAGCAGCATCGCTGTTGCCACGATGGGCGATTCTGATTCCGTTGAGGTCGGCGAGCAGGTCGTTGCGATCGGCAACGCACTCGGCTACGGCCAGTCCGTTACGACCGGTATCATCAGTGCTGCAAACCGTGTGATCGACAGCGATTCCTCTTCTGACGGAAGCTCCGATGGAACAACGGCAGATACTTCTTCCACCGATACAACCGGAAAGACCTACTTACAGACCGATGCAGCCATCAACCCTGGCAACAGCGGCGGCGCTCTTCTGAACATGAACGGAGAGGTCATCGGTATCAACTCCGCAAAACTTGCTTCTACAGAGGTAGAGGGCATGGGCTATGCAATCCCGGTCTCCCGTGTTTCCGATATCATTGAAAATCTGATGAATGAGCAGACCAGAACAAAGGTTGCCGCAGAAGATCAGGGAACGATCGGCATCAAATGCCTCGATGTCAGCAGCCAGATCCAGCAGGCATACAATATGCCGGCCGGCATCTATATCTCCGAAGTAACCTCCGGCGGTGCCGCTGAAAATGCAGGTCTGAAATCCGGATACGTTCTGACCAGCTTTGACGGACATTCCATCACCTCCACCAGCGAGCTGAAATCCCTGCTGCAGTATTACTCTGCCGGCGAAACCGTCGAGGTGGAAGTACAGGTTCCAGACAACGGATCCTATGAGACAAAGACCTTCTCCCTGACCCTCGGAACGAGCACCAGCTCTTCAGATGATCAGCAGAGCGATTCCCAGCAGAATGCGGGTTCATCCCGCTCTGCAGAGGTTGGAAATACCCTGACCTCCGCTACTCCTTCGATCTGACTGCCCGCTCTCCCGTGAAAGAAATCCATAAATAAAAAACATCATAAGCGTGAAAGAAAGGCCCCGAAACATAACTCCAATGTTTCGGGGCCTTTCTCCTATTCTCTTAATCCATTTCTTATTTTTCTGCTCCTGCAACTGCCTCGCGGGCTGCTTTCTCTTCCGGATCTTCATCCAGAATGGAGAATGCAATATTGGTTGCATGGTCCGCGACACGCTCGAGTCCGGATACAAGATCGGAGAAGATCATGCCGGCTTCCGGCGTACATTCGTTGCGGGTCAGACGCTCTACATGCTTCTGCTGCAGATCCCGCTCCTCCTGATCAATGGAATTTTCAATATCAATGATCTCCTGCAGGTGCTGCAGATCATTCTTTGCAAACATTTCGATCGACTCATCGAGAATTTTTAATACCATATCCAGCATCTCGGAAAGATCCAGTTCGCCCTGTTTGCTGAAGGTCACATTGTCATTCGTCATCTGCACAGCAGAATCTGCGACATTCTCGGCATGATCACCAATCCGCTCGATATCATTGACCACATGGAACAGCGCACCGATGCGCATAACGTCTGATGTCGGCAGCGATGCCTGATTTAAGTGAACCAGATAGTTCGTAATCTCTTTGTTCAGGAAATTAATATTTTCCTCGACACGGTAGACCTCGTCGATTTCTTTCTGATCGCGGGTCACCAGCGTATTCATCGCGCGAATCAGGTTGGTCTCTGCCATCTGTGCCATACGCTCCATCTCACGGACAGCCTGCAGAACTGCAGTCGTCGGGGACATCGCATGTTTCGAGCTAATGTAGGCAAGCTCGAACTTTTTGTCTTCCTCGTCATTTCCGCGGATGATAAAGTACGTTGCCTTCACCAGAAGCGGGGTAAACGGCAGCATCAGGAGTACCTGGCATACTTTGATGATCGAGTTTGCATTTGCGATCATACGGCCTGCTTCGTTTCCGGAAATACCCATAAAGAAGTCAACTACCTGATTTCCAAACAGCAGGAAAATAATGGAGCAGACAATCGTTCCGGAGATGTTGAACAGCAGGTGGACACATGCCGCACGTTTTGCATCTTTTTTGCAGCCGAAGCTGGCAAGAATAGCGGACATCGTACATCCGATGTTGCATCCAAGCATCATAAACAGGCAGATCGGAAGTCCCATCAAGCCCTCTCTTGCAAGAAGCATGATGATTCCGACCGTTGCAGAGTTACTCTGCAGAATCGCGGTAGCCACCCAGCCGACTAAGAACGCAAGAAACGGATTGGTCAGGGAACCGAGGGCATTGACAACTGCCGGGATCTCTTTTGCTTCGTTCAGAGCTCCTGAAATACCGGAGATACCCATGAACAGAATACCAAATCCTAAGATAACCTCGCCGAGGCGGCTGATCGTCAGGTTGTTCTTTACGAACATAACCATCAGAACACCGATGATAACAAACAGCGGCGCGATATCCGCAAGGTCAAACGCGATCAGCTGTCCGGTAACCGTCGTACCGATGTTTGCTCCGAGGATAATTCCAGGAGCCTGTGCCAGTTTCATCAGACCGGAGTTTACGAAGCTGACCACCATAACCGTTGTGGCGTTGGAGGACTGAATCAGTGCGGTAAAGAAAATACCGACCAGAAGACCGATCACACGGTTCTTCGTAAATACCTCCAGAATGCTTCTCATCTTGGATCCGGCAACCTTCTGCAGTCCTTCACTCATCAGCTTCATTCCATATAAGAAGAAGCCCAGACCGCCCATCAAAGACACTATTACACTCATATTCTTTTTTCTTCCTTGTCTTTTTCTGATATCTTTAAAAAATCTCTGTCAAGGTATTTTCGCATTTTGGTCTCAATATTTTACATTTCCTTAACGCAGATTTTACAAGACACCTTTTTTATCATAAAAGAAATCATGACATTTGTCTATAGAAAAATTAAAAATTTCGACAAGAAATTTTCAGATGTTACAGTTCACTGGTACCCAGCGAACTGTAACATTCGCAGCCCTCATTTAAAGTTTTGTTTCGCAAAAGGAGGGCTGCTCACACCTGAATCATGTTCTTACGCAGCGAAACAGCAAGTGTTTCACTGCTGAGTGAACAGTAATTTTCAGATTCTTTTCGCTTCTTTCTTGCATTCTACTTGATAATATTGTAACATTTAGGATGTTTCCATATTATGGGGCGACATTTCCGCCCACAAAAATCAAAAGGAGAGAAAACTATGGAAAAGTTTAGCAAGCTGATGGAAAACACATTCAAGCTGCGGGAAAATGGAACGACGGTCAAAACCGAGATCATCGCCGGTGTCACCACGTTCATGACAATGGCGTACATCCTCGCTGTCAACCCGAACATCCTTTCCGCAACCGGCATGGACCACGGCGCTGTCTTTACCGCAACGGCTCTGGCAGCCTTCCTTGGCACCCTGCTCATGGCACTTTTCGCCAATTATCCATTCGCTCTGGCACCAGGAATGGGCCTCAACGCCTATTTCGCCTACACCGTTGTTCTCGGCTACGGATACAGCTGGCAGGCAGCCCTGACCGCTGTTTTTGCAGAAGGTATCATCTTTATTGTACTTTCTCTGACCAACGTCCGTGAGGCGATCTTCAACTCCATTCCGATCAGCCTGAAATCTGCAGTCAGCGTCGGCATCGGTCTGTTCATCGCATTCATCGGACTTCAGAATGCAAAAATTGTACTGCCGAACTCTTCAACCGTGGCAGGCCTCTATTCCCTGTCTTCCTACAACGCCAACCTGCAGTCTGCAGCCACATTAAACGGAACAGAGTATGTGGCAGGAACGTTTAACGATGTCGGAATCACCGTTCTGCTCGCAGTCATCGGTGTTATCCTCACCGCCGTTCTTGTCGTACGCAATGTAAAAGGAAACATCCTCTGGGGAATTCTTGCAACCTGGATCCTCGGCATGATCTGCCAGGCATGCGGTCTCTACGTTCCGAACCCGGCAAACGGCTTCTACAGCCTGTTCCCGGATTTTTCCAACGGACTTTCCATTCCAAGCCTTGCCCCGATTTTCGGAAAACTGGATTTCTCCATTCTGAAAACAGGCGAGTTCTTTGTAATCATGTTCGCATTCCTGTTTGTCGATATGTTTGATACCATCGGAACTCTGATCGGTGTATCTTCCAAGGCAAACATGCTCGACAAAAACGGAAAACTTCCGCGCATCAAGGGCGCGCTGATGGCAGATGCTGTTGCTACCTGCGCAGGTGCTGTTCTTGGTACTTCTACCACAACGACTTTCGTTGAGAGTGCTTCCGGCGTTTCCGAAGGCGGCCGTACCGGTCTTACTGCTGTTACCACTGCAATCCTCTTCGGCCTCGCTCTGTTCCTCTCCCCGATCTTCCTTGCCATCCCGTCCTTTGCAACAGCTCCGGCACTGATCGTGGTAGGCTTCTACATGCTGACCAACGTAGTCAACATTGATTTCAGCGATCTTTCCGAGGCGATTCCGTGCTACATCTGCATCGGAGCTATGCCGTTCTTCTACAGCATTTCCGAAGGTATTGCCATGGGAGTTATCTCCTACGTTGCAATCCAGATCCTGAGCGGAAAAGCAAAAGAAAAAAAGATCAGCGTGATCATGTACATCCTGGCTGTTCTGTTTATCTTAAAATACCTTCTTCTGTAATGGCGTTTTAACGATACAGAACCGCATAAAAAGGCTCCTGTCCCACAGATTTTATTCTGTGAAACAGGAGCTCTTTTTATGCTCTGCATCAGAAATTTTTATTCTGCCAGGGTCCGGTAAAAGCAGGTGCGGTTTCCGGTGTGGCACGCTGCGCCGACCTGTTCTACTTTGGCAAGGATTGTATCGTTGTCGCAGTCGATCAGAAGCTGCTTTACATGCTGCACATGACCGGAGGTCAGTCCCTTCGTCCAGAGCTCATTGCGGCTTCTGCTCCAGTACGTCATTTTTCCAAGGCGCAGTGTCGTCTCAAACGCTTCCTCATTCATATAGGCGAGCATCAGCACTTCGTCATTTTCCGCATCCTGTACAACAACCGGAACCATGCCGTCGCTGTTTGTCTTAAAATCCGCCCAGGTAAAATCACATTTTAATGCTTGTTCCATCTCTCGTTCTCCTCTTTTTCTGCTCTTACAGGCTGCCCTTGGTCGAGAGCACGCCGGCAATTCTCGGATCGAAGGAAGTTGCCTCATCGAGTGCCTTCGCAAATGCTTTGAACATCGCCTCGATGATGTGGTGGTTATTTCCGCCGTCAAGCACTTTGATATGCAGATTCATCTGCGCCGCATAGGAAACGGCGTAGAAGAATTCTTTTACCATCTCGGTCTCCATCTCTCCTACTTTCTCCCGCGTAAATTCTGCCTGGAAAGAGAGATACGGTCTGCCGCAGAGATCAACGGCCGAGAGCACCAGTGTCTCGTCCATCGGAAGGATTCTGTCGCCGTAGCGGCGGATGCCCTGTTTGTCGCCGACTGCCTCGCGGATTGCAGTTCCGAGCACGATACCGGTGTCCTCGATCGTGTGGTGGCCGTCTACATCAAGATCTCCGTCTACAGAAACGGAAAGGTCGAAAAGACCGTGGCGGGCAAAGCCGTCGAGCATATGGTCAAAAAAGCCGATGCCGGTGTGGATGTCGCTCTTTCCCGTTCCATCCAGATTTAATGTCATGCGGATCTTTGTTTCTTTTGTCACGCGTTCTACGCTGGCTGTTCTGTTCTCCACTTACTCTTCCCCCTCAAAACGGACGGCAATCGAATTGGCGTGTGCCGTCAGGCTCTCTGATTTTGCAAAGCTCTCGATATCCTCGTGGATCTCGGAAAGGGCTTCTCTGGAATAATAGATGATGCTGGATTTCTTCACGAAATCGTCTACGGACAGCGGGGAGAAGAATTTTGCGGTTCCGTTCGTCGGCAGGATATGGTTCGGGCCGGCAAAATAGTCACCGAGAGGCTCGCTTGAGTTCTCGCCGAGGAAAATAGCACCGGCGTTATGTACCTTCATCATATCCTCAAACGGGTTCTTCGTCACGATCTCGAGGTGCTCCGGTGCGATGGCATCTACGGTGTCGATCGCTTCCTGATGCGAATCGGTGACAAGGATGTAGCCGAAGTTGTCCAGTGATTTGGAGATGATATCGCTTCTGGAGAGGACTTTTAAGAAACCGTCTACCTCTTCACTTACCTTCTCTGCCAGTTCCTGGGAGGTGGTAATGAGGATCGCACTTGCAAGCTCATCATGCTCAGCCTGGCTTAAAAGGTCGGCTGCCACGAACCGCGGATTTGCAGTCTCATCAGCAAGGACAAGAATCTCACTTGGGCCTGCGATGGAGTCGATGCTGACATTTCCGTATACGGCTTTCTTCGCAAGGGCAACGTAGATGTTTCCAGGTCCTACGATTTTATCGACTTTCGGAATGCTCTCGGTTCCGTAAGCAAGGGCTGCAATTGCCTGTGCACCGCCGATTTTAAAGACGCGGTCCGCACCGGCTTCTTTTGCTGCCGCAAGGACAACCGGGTTGACTTTTCCGTCTCTGCCGCACGGCGTTGTCATGCAGATTTCTTTGACTCCTGCCACTTTTGCCGGAAGAATGTTCATCAGAACGGAGGACGGATACGCTGCCTTTCCTCCCGGAACGTATACGCCGACACGGTTCAGGGCAGTCAGCTTCTGGCCAAGCATCGTTCCGTTCTCGGTGGAGGTGAACCAGCTGTTCTGTTTCTGTTTTTCGTGGAACTCACGGATATTTTTCATGGATCTGCGGATGACACCGATCAGCTCCGGATCTACGATGTTGTACGCTTCATCAATCTCTTCCTGTGTTACTTCTACGGTAGAAGCATCGAGTACCGCATGGTCGAATTTCTCGGTATATTCGAAAACGGCTGCGTCTTTTCTTGTTTTTACATTCTCAATGATCTCCTGCACGGAAGCCTCGTACGTTCCGTACTGTGTCGGGCTTCGTTTCAGCATATTCTCCAGAATATTTTCTGTGGTCTCTTTTGTCAGTTTTACGATTCTCATACCAGTGCTCCTTTCAGATCCTGAATTAATTTGGTAATTCTCTCATTTTCCATCCGCATGCTCACCTGGTTGACAACCATGCGCGCAGACAGCGGGCAGACCTCCTCGAGAACGGTCAGGCCGTTTTCCCGTAACGTGCTTCCTGTCTCTACAATATCCACAATCACTTCGGAAAGTCCGACAATCGGTGCCAGCTCGATCGAGCCGTTCAGCTTGATCATCTCAACGGTCTGGTGCTTACGGTTGTAGAAGTAATCCTTGGCAATGTTCGGGTACTTCGTTGCCACACGGATCTGCTGGTTGTGCTGCAGCAGCTCACGCGCGGATTCCGGTCCGCAGACACACATGCGGCACTTGCCGTAGCCAAGGTCCAATACCTCGTAGAGGCGTCTTCCTTCCTCCAGAATCGTGTCCTTTCCGACGATTCCGATATCCGCTGCGCCGTACTCCACATAGGTCGGCACATCCGGACCTTTGGCGAGGAAGAAACGGAGCTTATGCTCTTCGTCCGTGAAAATCAGCTTTCTCGTATCTTTATTTTTCATTTCATCGCAGGTGATGCCGACTTTTTCCAGCAGCTCCAGCGTCTGGTACGCCAGGCGTCCTTTTGTCAGTGCAATGGTCAAATATCTCATCTTTTTCGTACCCTTCCTCTCCTACAGCTCCACCGGCTGTACTTCTCCTGTCGACAAATCGATGGCAAGCACCGAATCGCTCTTCTGAATATAGACAATGCCGCCGAACTGGTTCTTTCTGCCGTATTCTTCATAATCTGCAAGAACCTTGTCCCTTGCAAAGCAGACCAGCGCGACATCCATGCCCTTGCTTCTGTGCTCGTTGGCAAGTTTTACGGCCAGCGGCTGAAGGAAATCCGGGTAGAGCAGCATCGTTTTCGTATTGACAATCGGAAGAGAAATTTTCTGGCGCTCCAGTGCATTCATCAGAGATTCCATGACAGTACAGAATCCGATTGCCGGCGCTTTCTTTCCGAAGTGCTGCAGCAGTGCATCGTAGCGGCCGCCTTTTACGATCGGCTCGCCGGTGCCGTAGGTGTAGGCCTGGAAAATAATACCGGTGTAGTAATGGAATTTGCTTAAAAGGCCGAGATCGAAGAAAACGTATTTTTCATAGCCGTAATCTTTAACGATTTCATAGATCGCAGCCAGACGATCGAGTGCCTCTCTTGCCGCCGGATTTCTTGTAAGGCCTTTTGCCTTTTCGAGAATCTCTGCATTTCCGAACAGCTGCGGAACATCACGGAGTGCTTCAAACAGATCACTTCGAAGGTTCTGTTTTGCCAGCAGCTCCTCGGCGCCGAAATGATTTTTAATGGAAATCAGTTCTTTTAATTCGTTCAGAACATCCTCAGAGAGAGCAGCTTCCTCGGCGAGCGCCTGGAAGAAACCTACGTGGCCGATGCTGATCTGGAAATCGGTAAGACCGGCATCCAGCATAACTTTTACGGTCATCGCAATGATCTCTGCGTCTGCCATTGCGGAATCATCGTTTAAGAGCTCGACACCCATCTGGGTGGACTCTTTTAAGCGGCCCTGATAGCTGCTGCTGTTGACGAAGCTGCTTCCTCTGTAGCAAAGGCGGATCGGCATCGTCTCTTCCATGAAATACATGGAGGCTGCGCGTGCAATCGATGGGGTAAAGTCCGGACGGAGCACAAGGGTGTTGCCGTCGCGGTCAAAGAATTTGTAGAGCTCGCGGGACGGTGTTGTTCCCACTTCTCTTCCGAATACATCAAAAAACTCGAACGTCGGTGTTTCAATATCCTGATATCCAAACGCATGAAATACCTGTTCAATCTGATTCTCCAGGTATAATTTTTTCGTACATTCCTGATTGTAGACATCCCGGACGCCTTCCGGGGTATGAATTAATCGATCCATGTTTTGTTGTCCTCACTTTTTCACTTTAGTTCGCTACCATATTACCATATTAAATTTAAAACTATGGTTAGTATATCGGAAAACATTTTCCCTGTCAACCCAAAATTTTAATCCGCTTTCGAATCCCGTATCTCCAGATCCTTCTGGATTCCGTTCAGGTACGGGACGAGAACGCCGCTTCCCGTTCTTGGAAGGAAGAATGACGGTTCAAGCTCGATGTAGGAAAAATGCTTCTTTCCGCCGTTCTGTCCGCGTTCCCAGAAGGTTTTCATCGTCTCATACCGCAGGTAATAATATTCATCCCGCGCCGTAAAATACAGAAGCAGGAAGGAAATCCCCCCCTGCTGCTCGAAATCATTCATAAACGTGACCTGGTGCTCGTGGATGTTTGCGAGCGGAAAGGAATCCGTTTTGCACTCTTTGGCATCGAAGCAGACGGGAATGCCCTGTACAGCGCCGATGTAATCAACGGTACTCTTCTTTTCAAAATAAGCCAGCGTGATGTGTCTGCTCTCCTTATCTATTTTGATCGGGGTGATCGGCGTCGGCACCTTCTGGATCAGTGCCAGATGCTTGTCGCGGTACTGCTCATTTGTGCGGTTGATCATTTCCTCCAGCGTCGATCCGCGGAGTCCCCTCGATGTCCATGCCATAATTCCTGTCCTCGTCTTCGTTCTGTTCTTATTCAATCAGAGAAATTTTGTTCAGCGGCCAGTAGCGCAGAAAGGCTTTGCCGATGATCTTGTCTTTCTCTACGTACGGATTCAGCCAGTAGCGGGAATCCTTTGATACGTTCCGGTTGTCGCCGAGCATAAAATAGCAGCCCTCCGGCACCTCATACGGTCCGAAATCGCCGACCGGTGTTTCCGGGCAGAAATCATCGCGCAGCGGCTCGGTAGAATCGTTGATATACACCTTTCCGTCGCGGATCGTAACCGTCTCTCCCGGCAGTCCGATGACGCGCTTGATAAACTTCTGCTTCTCGTCGTCCGGATAATAGAAAATAACGATGTCATACCGCTGCGGATCGCTCTTTACATAAGCAAGGCGGTTACCGAAGATCTGGTCTCCGGTCATAATCGTGTTTTCCATGGAAGGAGACGGGATTCTTGCGTTGATGACAATGACCTGCTCCACAAAAACGACGACTGCCACGACAATGGCGATCATTTTTACATATTCCCAGATTTCCCGTCCGATGCTCGTCTCCTCCGTTTTTCTTGGTTTTGTTTCTTTCTTTTCGTTGTCTTTTCGGCTCATAATCCTTCTCCCGTCAAATGTTCTCCCTGTAAAATCCGGCGCACGGATGATGGCAGGGGCGCTGTAAAGGTTTTTCCGGACAGATCCGATAAGGTGCCCGTAAGCTCTGGAAATACCGCCTTCCACGAATGGAGAAGCTGGTATTTCAGTCCGTATTTTTCCCGGAAGCGGCGGTTAAACTCCGCATCCCCGTATTTCGTATCTCCCGCAAGCGGATGACCGATACTCGCGAGATGGCTGCGGATCTGATGGCTCTTTCCGGTCACCAGCTCAACTTCCAGCAGCGTACAGCCTCTTCCGGCACAGAGCGGCCGGTATGCGGTTTCTATGTAAACAGCATCTCCCTGCTGCTCTCTCTGAATCGAAACACGGTTTGTCCTCTCATTTTTTGTGAGGTATCCGCGGATCCGCTCTGTCTCTGTCACGGTTCCTTTTACAACCGTCAGATAGTATTTTCCAACGGCCCGCTCTGCGATCAGTTCTGAAAGCTGCTGCGTCGCCGCAACGGTTTTTCCGGCAAGAATCAGACCGCTGGTGTTCCGGTCCAGACGATTGCAGAGTCCGGCGCGGAACATGGTCTCCTCCCCGGCATTTTTTCCCGAAAGATAGGCGCCGAGCGCTTCGGTAAGGCTCACATCCGTCTCTTTCGCCTTCTGTGAGAGGATACCTGCCGGCTTGTTCAGGAAAATTACTTTTTCGTCTTCATAGACGATATCCAGCTTCGGATACTTTACCTGTTTTCCAGCCGCCGGTTTTTCCGGTGTTTTCCGAAATTTTTCGATGGTCTCTTCCGCCAGATACAGCCGGATCGTATCGCCTGTTTTCAGCTTTTCACTGCCGTCCGCCTTTTTCTGGTTCAGCACAATGTTTTTCTTTCGCAGCATTTTATAGAAGAAGCTCTTTGGCGCCTCCTCCATATATTTGGACAGATATTTGATGAGCTGCTGTGCGCAGTCTTTTTCTGTCACGGTCAGTTCTCTCATAGCAATGGTCTCCTACAGTGCCAGCGCCAGCATCGTGTGTTTCACCAGTTCCGTGCGGGACAGATCCGGGTACCGCTCATCCGGTTTGAAGTTTTCACTGGCGCTCTTTTCCAGCTCATCGTAGTTGCGGTTCAGGGAATCGAGGCGCTCCAGAAACGCTTTTTCCCGGTCAAAAATCTTCACATGGCATTTGTAGCCGTTCGCACGGATGATCTTGTTCAGATACGTGGTGCAGTCTTCGATCTGCTTCTGGTCTTTGGCACGCGAGGTGTAGCAGGCGATCTCCTCACCGCAGAACGCCGCTGCTTCGATCATCAGACTCGATTTTTCCTGTGTGACATACATTTCATATCCCATCAGCAGTTTTCCTTTTTTTGCCTCAATGGCATCGTACACTGCTTTGTCCACTGGCTTTTGCATAACCATCATGATAAAACCGACGGCAGCGCGGCAGCCCGGCAGACAGCCTACTACGGCGACAACCGTAAAAATGTTGCTCTTGTTTCCGTCTGCAAGCACAAGTCCGACAATAAAAACGATGGCCGGAAGGACGAACAGTCCCAGTGTCACAAGCAGTCTTTTTTTCTTTTCCCGGCGGATATAGCCGTAATCCCCTTTTCTGATCTTCATTCTTCTGTCATTTCCCTTCTTCGATAAGATCCCCGCTCATCTTCTGCATGTTTATTTCTTTTTGTGCACGTTGCGGAGCGTCTTTTTCGGCCGTCCGCCTGTTTTGGCTTTTCCCTGTCCGGAACGGTCATTCGCCGTATTCTGGCCAAAGCCTTTTCCGCTGAAACCTTTTCCTCTTGACGGCTTTCCTGCCTCCCCGGCCATCTTTCTCGGCCGTACGAGACATTTCGGTCCGAATCCGATCAGATCCTCCCGGTGTGTCCGGCGCAGTGCCTCGCAGACGAGCTCATAGTTCTCCGGATTCCGGTACTGGATCAGCGCACGCTGCATCGCCTTCTCATGCGGCGATTTCGGCACGTAGACCGGTTCCATCGTCCGCGGGTCAAGGCCGGTATAGTACATACAGGTGGAAAGCGTGGAAGGCGTCGGATAGAAATCCTGTGCCTGCTCCGGGATAAATCCCATATCGCGGATGTACTCGGCAAGCTCCACCGCATCCTCCAGGTCACAGCCCGGATGGGACGACATAAAATACGGAAGGGCGTATTGCTGCTTACCCGTCTTTTTATTGCAGACATCGAAGCGGCGGATGAATTCCTGATACACTTCGTGGCGCGGTTTTCCCATATAGGAGAGCACACGGTTCGAAACGTGCTCCGGCGCAACGCGGAGCTGGCCGCTGACGTGATCCTTTACCAGCTCGGAAAGGAACGTCTGGTCTTTGTCAGCCAGCACATAGTCAAAACGGATACCGGAGCGGATAAAGACTTTCTTCACGCCCGGAATGTCTTTTAATTCCCGCAGCAGCTTCACATAATCTCTGTGATCCGCCACCATATTTTTACACGGCTCCGGGAAGAGACAGTTCCGGTTCGGGCAGGCGCCTTTGGTGAGCTGCTTTTTGCACGCCGGACCGCGGAAATCTGCTGTCGGGCCGCCGACATCGTGAATATAGCCTTTAAATTCTTTTTCCTGTACCATCTGCCGTGCTTCCGCCAGAATGGATTCGTGGCTTCTTGTCTGCACAACACGTCCCTCATGGAATGTCAATGCACAGAAGCTGCAGGAACCAAAACAGCCGCGGTTGCTTGTCAGGCTGTATTTGATTTCCCCAAGCGCCGGCACGCCGCCGTCTTTTTCATAGCTTGGGTGGCAGGCACGCATATACGGAAGGGCATAGACATCATCCATCTCCTGCTCCGTCAAAGGGCGGGAAGGCGGATTCTGTACGATATAACCCTGTCCTTCATACGGCTCCGCCATCGGCTTTGCATTGATGGCATCCGTATTTTTATACTGGATTGCAAAGCTTTCAGCATACGTGCGCTTGCTCTCCCGCACCTCCTCAAACGACGGCAGCACTACCGGATCGATCAGGTGATCCAGCGTTTTGCTCCGGTAAACGGTGCCCGGAATAAAAGTGATATCATGAACATCGATTCCTGCAGCAAGGGCATCAGCAATCGCTACGATCGAAAGTTCTCCCATTCCGTACGAAATCAGATCCGCACCGGAATCGAGAAGAACGGAGCGGCGTACCTGGTCGGACCAGTAATCGTAATGTGCCAGACGGCGGAGCGATGCCTCGATGCCGCCGAGGATCATCGGTGTATGTTTATACGTTCTCCGGATCAGATTGCCGTACACGGTAACCGCGCGGTCCGGCCGTTTTCCCATCACGCCGCCCGGTGTAAATGCATCGACTTTTCGGTGCTTTTTCGCCACAGTATAATGATTGACCATAGAATCCATATTTCCGGAGGAGACAAGAAAGCCAAGACGCGGTTCACCGAAAATCGAAATGCTGTTCTCGTCCTTCCAGTCCGGCTGGGAGATGATGCCGACGGAATAGCCGTTCGCCTCAAGCACGCGGCTGATAATCGCCGGACCGAACGAGGAATGGTCCACGTAGGCATCTCCGATGACATAGACAAAGTCAAACTGCTCGATTCCCCGTTCCTTCATCTCTTCTCTTGTAATTGGTAAAAAAGGCATTCTTTACTTTCCTTTCTGTGTTTCGGCGTCCGCTATGCCAAGCGCCGCTTTTTCTTCCTGCGTCAGGAGACGGGCACTGCCCTTTGGCAGACCCGGATCAAGTTCCAGGCTCCCCATCGACAGCCGTTTCAAATAGATGACCGTTTTTCCGCCCTTCTCAAACATGCGCTTAATCTGGTGGAAGCGGCCCTCACAGATGGTAATGCGGATCCGGCTTTTCCAGATGCCCGGCTCTTTTTCTGTCGTTTCCAGAATCGTAAGTTCCGCCGGGAGCGTCGGCTTGTCGTCTCCGATATCGAGTCCTTTGGCAAATGCCTGCCGGTCTTCTTCTGTCACTTTTCCGTCGATCACAGCCTCATACACTTTTGAGACATGCGATTTCGGGGAGAGCAGCCGGTGGGAAAGGGCTCCGTCGTTCGTGATCAGCAGCAGTCCTTCGGTATCCTTGTCGAGCCGACCGACCGGAAAGAGGTCTTTTCTTGCCGCATCACTTAACAAGTCGAGCACGGTCCGGTCGCGGCGGTCTTCCGTTGCAGAGACAACACCAGCCGGTTTGTGGAGCATCCAGTATTCCATTTTCACATAGGAAATGCTGTTTCCGTCCACAGTCACCTGCGCTTCATCCGGGTCGACTTTCAGTTCCGGGGCTTTTGCCGTAATTCCGTCTACGGCCACCCGTCCCTTCCGGATCAGGGCCTTTACTTCCTGGCGTGTTCCCACACCCATGTCCGCCAGATATTTATCGAGTCGTAATTTACTCATACCATCCGCCATCCTGCATAATATTTATTCTTTAACGTTCCGTTGTTTATTTTTCCCCAGCCAAGTGGGAAATCATCCAGGCACACAAGCACCCAGCCCTTTTTCCCCTGACACTCTTCCTCGGAAAACGAGAGTGTCTCACCCTTTAAGTAGCGCATGACACGGTCATCTTCCTTGGGAATGGTCAGACACGAAACGTATTCTTCTTTTTTCAGATACGCCGCCAGCGCCTGGGACGGCTCGAAGCGGTTTTTCTTTACGGTGCCAAGCGAAAGTCCGGTCCGCAGATAGCGCAGACCCTTTGCCGCACAGACACCTTCCGGCAGAAAATAGAGCTGGTCTTTCACAAGGGCAAACGAACCATTCTTCCAGTCCATGCGCACGCCAGCAAGAAACTCTTCCGCCTCTTTCGGCAGCTTCTTTGTCGTTTCCAAAAGGCGGGACGGCTGCCGTTTCCGGCTCTCTCCCTGCTTTTTCAGGAGCGCCACGAAATGGCCTTCTCCCTCCATCCGCTGCGGGAAAATATGAACGCACCGGGAAAGATCGCGGCCATTCACGGATACTCCCGGCGCAAACCCTTCGTAACCCGGGGTAATTTCCAGCACTTCCATATCCGGATGCGCATCCAGCAGCCCTGCGATGACCTCTTCGTTCTCCTTTACAGAAAACGTGCAGGTAGAGTACAGCAGCTCTCCGCCCTCTGCAAGCATCTGATACGCCTGCTCGATCAGTTTTTTCTGGATCGGCACATAATGCTCCGGCCCATTTTCACTGTAGTAGCGCAGCATTGAGCTCTCTTTTCGGAACATGCCCTCCCCAGAGCACGGCGCATCAAGAAGGATCTTGTCAAAAAAAGCCGGATACAAGGTTACTAATTTTTCCGGATCCTCGCTCGTCACGAGAAGACGTCCCACTCCCTGGATTTCCAGGTTGCGCAGCAGCGCCTTCGCCCGCGAATTACTGATATCGTTTGCAAGCAGCATGCCGCCCTCACTGATCCGGCTTCCCAGCTCCGTTGCCTTTCCGCCCGGCGCCGCACAGAGATCGAGCACACGGTCATCCGGCTCGATCGGAAGGCGGGATGCCGGCGTCATTGCACTCGGCTCCTGCAGATAGTAAAGCCCCGCATAGTAATCGGCATCTTTCGCCGGATTGCAGCTCTCCTCATCGTAATAAAATCCATTGGGGATCCACGGAACCTTCTTAAGCGGAATATCTGTCCGCTGCAGAAACTCTTCTGTCGAAATTTTTCCGTTGTTTACCCGCAGTCCTCTATGTACCGCCTCGTCAAATGTCTTGCGGTATGCTTCGTATTCTTCCTCACCGAGCAGCTGTTTCATCTCCTGCTCAAAGGCTTCCGGCAGTGTGATCATATCCGTTTATCCCCTTTTGTTCTAAAGTTCGTCTGTAATTGCCTGTGCGCGGTATCCCTCTGCAATCAGATCCAGCTCTTTGTGGAACCGTTTTAACTCCTGCAGATCGTTCTGCGCATAGATGTGATAAAACTCATCCTGAATTTTTTCTACTTCGCGTTTGTTCGTCACTTTATAAAGATTCTCGATATTGTTCAGGATATCCGTGATCAGATTCCGCTGCATCTGGGATGAATTCTGTGCGTCCATAATCTCACTCCGCACAGAGGACATCTCATTATCCAGCACAATGATCGCCTTTGCAGCTGCGCTTAAGCGCTCCCGGATGTGATCCGGAATGTTTGCCTTATATTTGTACTGCAGCGAGTGCTCAATCGTCGCCCAGAAATCCATCGCCATCGTACGGATCTGGATTTCCACCTGGATGCGCTTCGGGCCGTTCATCGTCTCCACGGTATAGTAAACAATGAGGTGATAGCTCCGGTAGCCGCTGTCCTTCATGTGGCGGATATAGTCTTTCTCGCTCTTAATCTCAATATCCGACCGCTTCTGAATCAGGTCGGCAACCTTTTCGATATCTTCAACGAACTGGCAGATAATGCGGATGCCCGCGATGTCTTCCACCTGCTCCTCCATCTCTTCGGGCGCAATGCCCTTTCTCTGCATTTTTTCCAGAATGCTGGAAACACTCTTCACACGGCCGCTCACGCTCTCGATCGGTGAATACAGCCCTTTTCCATGGTGCTCCTTGATCAGATGCCGGAATTTCACCTGCAGTTCCTTGACAGCCAGCTCGTATGGTTCCAGAATCTCATGCCATAACAGTATATCCATGTCCCCTAATCTCCTTTTTTGCTCCTGCTTTCAGCCATTTTTCTTATCGGATGGTAAACGCTTTGGAAATTCAATCCCCACCCTGTTACTTTATGCCTGTCTTTTCTGTTTTATGACTGTTTTTCAGAAACTTTTTTGAAATAGACACGGGCAGTTTTTTATGCCTGCCGTTTCGAAAGCTGCTCCAGAACGCGGCACAGGTACTGATATGTTCTCTCCACGGAGGAAATTGAAAGCCGCTCCTCGGTCGTGTGGATTGCTTTCATGTTTGGGCCGAAAGATACACAGTCAAGACCGGAAAGCTTTTCGTAGAACAGACCGCATTCCAGTCCGGCATGAATCGCTTCCACTGCCGGTTTCTGTCCATACATGGCTTCATATTCTGCCACCATCAGATCGCGGAGGGCAGAATCCTCTTTATACTCCCATGCCGGGTATGCGCCCTCTACGTGGAACTCACCGCCCAGGAAACCGATCAGATACTCCAGCTTGTCGGAAAGGGCTTCTTTGGCACTTCCCACGGAGCTCCGCACGCTCGCACACGCATGCAGATGATCCGGCTCCAGTTTCAGAATGCCGAGATTCAGGGATGTCTCCACCAGTCCCGGGATCTGGCCGCTCATTTTCTGTACACCGTTCGGAAGGTTCATCAGGAAAAAGACGGTTTTCTGCAGGCTGACCGGATGAAGCGCCGGTGCAGCGCCCTCGCCTGTTTTCTCTACCGTAACAGTAATACCGTCATCTGTTCCGCTGTACTCTCTGCGGAGGTTTTCGGTGAAGCGTGCTGCTTCCTCTTTTAAGATCTCTTTCTCTCCGCCGTCGATGGCAAGAAGCATGCGGGTTGTCCGCGGAATCGCGTTGTCTTTTAAGCCGCCCTCCAGCTCGATCAGGGCATAATCCATCTTTCCTGCCAGTTCGTACAGGAAACGGCCCGCCAGAATGTTGGAGTTGGCACGGTTTTTGTGGATTTCCGTACCGGAATGGCCGCCGGCAAGACCGGAAATCGTCACTTCCATCTGCTCACCCATCACTTCGTTTCTGCGCACCGGCAGATCCATCATGGCCGTCATACCGCCTGCGCATGATACGGTGAGAATGCCTTCCTCTTCAGAATCCATATTCAACAGTGTTCTTCCCTTTAATTCATTCCCGTTTAATGCTGCTGCGCCGAGCAGTCCGATCTCTTCATCCGTCGTAATCAGCGCCTCGATGGCCGGAAGCTGCAGATCATCCGATTCCAGCACAGCCAGCATATAGGCAACGGCAATTCCGTCGTCTCCGCCAAGCGTCGTGTCCCTGGCATAAATCTCATCGCCGTCGATGTGAAGCTCAAGGCCGTCCTTCGTAAAATCGTGGCTGCTGCCCGGCTTCTTCTCGCAGACCATATCGCAGTGGCCCTGCAGAATCACGGTCGGAGCCAATTCACATCCCTTCGATGCCGGACGGCGGATAATCACGTTGTTGGACGCATCCTGATACCAGGATAATTCATGGTCCCTTGCAAACTGAACCAGATAGTCGCTCACTTCTTTTGTGTTTCCAGAGCCGTGCGGAATGCGGCAGAGCTCTTCAAAATAATAAAATACCCGTTCCGGTTTTAATCCTGCTAATACGCTCATCTTTTTCTTCTCCCATCTTCTTTTTTTCAAAGCTTCGTCATACTCTATTTTAGAAAGCGGGAGGAGGTTCGAACGTCATGAAAAAATCACTTTTATTTCTCTCTTCCCTGCTTCTTTTTTTCTGTCTTCTTATCTTTCCCGCGCGGACTTTTTTCTATGCCTGCGAGGGTGTCAATCTCTGGTTTCATACCATTCTTCCGTCACTTCTGCCGTTTCTGATTCTGACATCTCTTCTTCTGGAAACAGGAGCCGCGCGGCGGATCCCTGCCCGTGCAGAAGTTTTTTTTCAAACGGTTTTCGGTCTTTCCCCGGCTGGGTTTTATGCACTTTTTCTCGGTCTTTTCTGCGGTTTTCCCATGGGAGCGCGCATCACTGCCCAGCTCTATGAGTCAGAAGAAATTGACCGGAACGAAGCGTGCTATCTTTTAACCTTCTGCAGCAGTCCGAGTCCTGCTTTTCTGTCTTCCTATGTTATCTTAACTGCGTTTTCCGGACAGATCCATCCCGGGTTCGTCTTCGGCGTGCTCTACGGTTCCAATTTTCTGACTGGTTTTCTGTTCCGGCTTGTTTTCCGCCGCTTCCGCCTGCACCGGCATACCGCCCATCGGACACATTCCATGGAAAAAAAAGAGATGTCAAAACAGACTTCCAAAGGAAACCTGCTGGACACCTCTATCATGAACGGATTTGAAATCATTACACAGCTTGGCGGATACATCATCCTGTTTTCCATTCTGTCCGGACTTCTGATGGATCTGCATCCGTTTGGTTCCGCCTCGCCCCTGCTCTGCGGCGTGCTGGAAATCACGACGGGAATCGCACAGCTTGCCGCGTCCTCTCTTCCTTACGCCGGAAAAGTCTCTGCTGTCCTTACCTGCGCCGCCTTCGGCGGTCTCTCTGTCGCTGCCCAGACAAACTGTATGATCCATAACAGCGGTCTGCCCCTCTGGCCTTATCTTGCCGGGAAGCTCTGCTGTGCTGCTTTCGCAGGAACGCTTGGTTTATTCCTCTTCGCTTTCCTCTTCTGATGCCGGATCATATTCCGGTACGACAACTTCTTCCTCTGGCTGCTCTTCTTCCGGAGCACCCTGCGGGGAGAGCTCATTTCTGTTCTGAACAACGGTATTGTAGCAGCTTGTCAGGGATTCTACAAAACTGTTGTATTTTTCTCCTGCATCGTTTAATGCAGTCGTCATAATATTGCTTAAGCTGGCAAGCATATCATCGGTATATCCGATGGCACCGAGACGGATGCTGTTGGCATCATTGGTTGCAGCATCCAGGATTTCCTGTGCCTGCTGGTTTGCATTGTTGACGGTCTCGTTTGCCTGTGCGTATGCTGTCTGCATCACTTCACTCTGCTCTACCATCTCTCTTGCCTTTGCCTGTGCCTCTGCAATGATGGCATCTGCCTTGTTCTGTGCATCTGCCAGAATCGCATCTTTGTTGCTGATGATCTTCTGGTACCGTTTGATCTCGTCCGGTGTTTTCAGACGGAGCTCACGGAGAAGCTCTTCTAATTCTTCTTTATTTACAACGATTTTGGTGGTAGACAGCGGCTGATATTTACAGCTCTCCACATACTCCTCAATTTCTTCGATGATCTGTTCAATTCTGCTGCTCATTTTAATTCTCCTTATCTTTTATCCTGCGGCATTCCTTCTGAATTTCGGGCGGCATACTTTGCGCGGATTTCTTTTTCCACAAAATCCGGAACAAATTTGTGAATGTCGCCGCCAAAAGCAGCTACTTCTTTTACTACCGTGGAGCTGAGGTACGCATACTCCAGCGAGGTAATCAGAAACGTGGTATCTACTTCCGGTTCCAGAACGCGGTTCGTCTGTGCCATCTGCAGTTCATATTCAAAGTCTGTGATCGCGCGGAGTCCGCGGACGATCGTATGCGCCTGGCATTCCTTCGCAAAATCAACAGCGAGCCCGCTAAAAGAACGGACTTCGACATTTGGAATGTCCTGGGTCGCTTTCTTTAGTATATTAACACGTTCTTCCACAGAAAACAACGGAGATTTTGAGGAATTATGTAAAACTCCCACGATTACACGGTCAAAAAGCTTGGATGCACGCAGAATGACATCCAGATGACCATACGTTACAGGGTCAAAAGTTCCCGGGTATACGGCTGTCTTCATGATTCTTTTACTCCTTCGTGTTTGCTTTTCGGGGTAAGGAATACATGGACATTTGTCTTATAGATTTTTTTCTTCAGAATTTCGTATCCGGCATCCTCCGCCCAGTCGAAATCAGTATTCAGCGATGCTTCTACAATAATTAAGGTATCCTCACCGATAAAAGAGGCTTCGCGGAACGCATACAGCACGTCCTTTTCCAGTCCCTTATCGTATGGCGGGTCCATAAAAATGCAGTCAAAAGGCTCCTGTCCCTGAAGCGACTGCAGAGCTGCATGCGCTTCCATGGGCAGGAGCACTGCCTGCTGTTCCAGCTTCGTAAATTTTAAATTCTGCCGGATACAGTCTGCTGCAGCTTTGTTCTGCTCTACGAACCACGCGCGCTTGGCGCCGCGGCTCAACGCCTCGATTCCGATCGCCCCGCTTCCGGCGAACAGATCGAGAAAGCGCGCATCCGGCAGATACGGCTGAAGCATATTAAATAAGGTTTCTTTGATCCGGTCCGTCGTCGGCCGGGTCTGTCTGCCGGGAACCGTCTTTAATGGAAGACTCCGGCATTTTCCTGCTATTACTCTCATGTTGGTCTTATTTTCGTCCTTACTGTTTTTGTTTGATGGATCAGTCGGCTTTCAACTGCTCTCTCCAGTCCAGATCTCCTCTTGCAAGTCCCAAAATCAGAGACTCCGCAGTTCCGATATTTGTTGCAATCGGGATATTGTACTGGTCGCAGGTACGGATAATTTTGTAGACATCCGGCTCTTTCGGATTGATCATCGTCGGATTGTAAAAGAAAATTACCATATCCATATCGCCGCGTTCGATCATCTCGGTAAACTGTTTGTCTCCGCCTACGCTTCCAGGCAGAAACTTGTGTACATGAAGGTTCGTCACCTCTTCAATCCGCCGTCCGGTGGTTCCGGTGGCGTACACCTCATGTTTCATGAGGATTCCCTTGTATGCAATACAGAAATCCTCGATCAGACTCTTCTTGCTGTTGTGTGCTATGATTCCAATATTCATTACTGCAAACCGCCCCTTCTCCTGTTTTTACTACCATGTACAGCAATTATAACAAATTTATTTTTAATACGCAATTCTTTTTGTGAATTTTTTACACAGTTTTTATATTTTTTCTGCTGTTCCATTTTTCCTTCTTCTTTTACTTTCTCCGCTTTTCCGGAAAAAATACAGAATCTGGAAGTTTATTTTTATTTTCTTTCCACATACTATGACCGTAGCAGAACAGATGAAAACACATCCGGATCTGCTTCACAGCAGCTTTTAACAAGCACAAAGATAAAGGAGGGAATGAACATGGCGAATCGTTCATCGAATACCGCAGCAGTACCAGAAGCAAAAGGCGCTCTGGACAAATTCAAATTTGAGGTGGCAAGCGAACTCGGCGTACCGCTCAGTGATGGCTACAACGGTAACCTGACTTCCAAACAGAATGGTTCTGTCGGAGGTTATATGGTCAAAAAGATGATTGAGCAGCAGGAACGCCAGATGTCCGGCGGTTCTTCTGGCCAGTACTAATCATCCCGGTATAACATCCTGATGCCGGAACAGGCATCAAAAAGCGTGAGCTCTTTTCTTTTCGGAAAAGCTCACGCTTTTTTCTTGCTCCCGCAGAGCTGGTACATAATACTTACAGATCAATGCTTCCGGTTACATCATCATTGATTACGTAGTAAGCAGTAAATTCCTCCGGTTTCACATAAACCTTCAGGCTCTTTAATTCCTCTGCTTTCTTGCCATATCCTTCGGTCCAGATCTGCTGGATTCTCTCGTACAGATCTTTCTCCTTGATTTCTCTTCCGCCGAACTGCAGAATCATCTCCTGCTCCGCTTCTTTCTTTGCTGCTTTTGCAGGTGCTTTTTTCTCTGCCGGCTTTTTCGCTGCTGCTGGTTTTTTCGGTGCAGCCGCTTTCTTGGTCGTTGTTTTCTTTGCTGTTGTGCGGGTTGTTTTTGCAGCTTTTGCTGCCGGTTTTTCTTCTGCTTTTGCAGGTGCTTCCACTGCTGCTGCAGTTTCCTTTACAACTTCTTTTGTAACTTCTTTTACAGCTTTTTTCTCTGCTGCGGTTGTTTTTTCTGCTGCTTTGGTCTCTACTTTTACTGTCTCGTTCTCTGCTGTCTTAGCCTGGGCAACTGGTTTTTTCTTTACCATATCTGTTTCCTCCCATTTGGACCGGCCCTGTATGTTTTGGAAAAGCCGTCCTGCGAACTATCATTCAGGCGAACGCTTGACACCCACGGTCCGCACATTTTTTGATTCCTTGTTTATGATACATGAATTTTTTTGTCATTTCAAGTAATATCTGATTTCGCACGAATTTTCCACGAAATTGTACCGTCATTTTCCACACTATCCAATCAGGCTGTTATTTTTATCCAATTTTGCATTTTAAAACCGGATTTTTTTGTAATTTTTCACAATCCAATGTCGTGGTTTTCCAGATCAAGATACGATTTCATTACCTTTTTCAGCAGTTCATGCTCTGGTTTTTCAAAATAAGGATCGTCGGCAAGCAGTTCTGAGGCCGCCTCACTCGCTTTCTGCAGGATATCGGCATCCCGGAAAATATCTGCCATCTGGAATTCCATATCCCCGCTCTGGCGCGTTCCCAGCAGATCGCCGCTGCCGCGCAGTTTCAAATCTTCCGAAGCAATATAAAACCCGTCGTTCGAATGATTCAGGATTTCCAGACGTTTGGCAGTCTCCTGATCTTTGTTTCCGCGGATGAAAATACAGTAGGACTGATGCTCTCCTCTTCCGACACGTCCGCGGAGCTGATGGAGCTGTGCAAGGCCGAACCGTTCGGCATTTTCCACCATCATCACCGTCGCATTCGGCACGTTGACACCGACCTCCACGACTGTCGTCGAGACGAGTACCTGGATTTCTCCGCTGGCGAACCGCTCCATGATCTCGTTTTTCTGCGCCGCCTTCATCTGCCCGTGCAGCATCTCTACTGTGATGCCCGGCAGCTCTTTTTTCAGGATCTGTGTATAGTCGGTGACGTTTTCCGCTTCCAGACCCTCACTTTCCTCCACCATCGGGCAGATCACATACGCCTGACGGCCCAGTTCGACCTGATGCGTGATAAAGCGGTAAGCTTTTGGACGGTAAGACGTATCCACCACACAGTTTTTGATCGGCAGACGCTTCGCCGGAAGTTCATCAATCACAGAAATCGAAAGATCTCCGTACAGAATGATAGCCAGGGTTCTTGGAATCGGCGTTGCACTCATGACGAGAACATTCGGCGGTTCCCCTTTTTCGGCAAGTGCCGTTCTCTGCCGGACACCGAAGCGGTGCTGTTCGTCTGTGATGACAAGCGCCAGATTTTTGTACTGTACCTTTTCCTGGATCAGCGCATGTGTGCCAATCACCATTTTGCAGCTTCCTTCTTCCAGACTGGCATAGATCTCCCGGCGTTCTTTTGCTTTCGTGGATCCAGTCAGAAGGCGGGGATTGTATTCCGTCAGATTGTTTTCTTTCAGCAGTGTGCAGAGCGATTCATAGTGCTGCCGCGCCAGAACCTCCGTCGGAACCATCAGCGCCGACTGGTAGCCGTTCTCGGCTGTCATAATCATTGCAAGAAATGCCAGAATCGTCTTTCCGCTTCCGACATCTCCCTGTACCAGCCGCGCCATGCGGGTACGGCCTTTTAAGTCCCGCTCCAGTTCGCCCCACACGCGCATCTGTGCATTCGTGAGACGGTACGGCATATTTTCGATGACTTCCTCCGTCTTCCAAACGGCGCGGATCGGGAACGCATTGGTAATTCCCTCCGTCTGCTCTTTTAACTGCCGCAGGGACAGGATGAAGAGAAAAAACTCTTCGAACACAATTCTGCGCCGCGCCGTTGCCAGATGCTCCTGGTCTTTTGGAAAATGAACCTCATGGAGGGCATAATTGATTTCACAGAGTTCATACCGGGCACGGATTTTCTCCGGCAGATAGTCCTGCGCAGGTGCGCATCGTTCCAGCACCTGTGCGACGGCCTTGCTCACCATCTTGTTCGTGAGACCGGTTGTCAGCCCATAAACCGGCTGAAGACTTGCCAGAAGCTCATGGTATGCGGCAGGAGTGAAGATTTCCGGCTGCTCCATCACGAGACGGCCTGATTTTTCCTGTATCTTTCCGCGGAAGATAAAAACACTGCCTTTCTTCAGCGTGCTCCGCAGAAACGGCATATTAAACCAGGTGAGCTGCAGCCGAACCGGCTCCTCGTAGAGTTCCAGGACAACGACGCTCTTTCTCTGGTTTCCTTTTACCGACGGACTGTGGACAATTCTTCCGTATACCGCATTCTTTTCCTCTTGTCTGCATTCGCGAAGGGGAACCGGCTCTGCATAGCAGTCATAATCTCTTGGATAATAATGCAGAAGCTGCTGCAAATTGTAGATTCCTACTTTTGCAAACAGCTTCTCCGTTTTTTCACCGATCCCCTTCAGTGTTGTCAGGGATTCCGTATTCATATTTTTCTTTCCTTACTCTTATTCAACCGAAACAACACAGTAGTAAATCGGCTGTCCGCCATAGTTTACTTCCACATCGCAGTCCGGATATGCCTGCTCGATCTTTTCGCCAAGGCTTTCGGCATCTTCCTCACTCATATCTTCACCGTAGTAGATGCTGATCAGCTCGCTGTCCTCATCGACCATGGCGCGGATGGTTTCTTCTGCAACGGCAAGAATATCCTGTCCGACAGCGAGAAGTCCGTGATCGCCAAGTCCCATGATGTCGCCCTGATGGATCTCTTTCTCATCGATGTGGGTATCACGTACCGCGTACGTTACCTGACCGGTTTTTACCATCTGGATGCCCTCTGTCATGGCCTCCTCGTTCTCTTCTGCAGATTTCTCCGGCACATAGCTGATCATGGCTGTGATGCCCTGTGGAACGGTTTTGGTCGGAACAACGATGATATTTTTGTCCTCAGTCATGGCTTTTGCCTGATTTGCTGCGAGGATGATGTTTTTGTTGTTCGGCAGAATAAAGATATTCTTTGCATTGACCTTCTCAATTGCAGTCAGCATATCCTCGGTGCTCGGGTTCATGGTCTGACCGCCCTCGATCAGATAATCAACACCGAGTCCCTGGAAGATCTCTTTGATTCCCTCTCCGATGGATACGGCGATGAATCCGTTCTCCTTCGGCGGCTGTTTTGCTGCTTCTTTTCTCTTCTTATCTTCCTCTGCCTGCTGTGCTGCGATCTTTTCTGCGTTCTTGATCAGGCGCTCCTGATGCTCCTCACGCATGTTGTCGATCTTCATTCTGGTCAGCTGTCCGTACGTCAGCGCCTTGGAAATTGCTTTCCCAGGATCGTTGGTATGTACGTGTACCTTAACCAGCTCGTCGTCTGCAACGAGAACGATCGAATCTCCGATTCCGTTCAGGAAATCTTTGAATGCATAAACCTCTTCATCCGGAAGCGGGTTTTCCAGCATAATGATAAACTCGGTGCAGTAGCCGAATTTGATTTCTTTTTCTGTCTCTTTGGACGGTCTGACAAATTCTGTCTTTGCTTCCGGCATCTCGAAATTCAGATCGATCTCTTTTCCGAGGAACGCGTCATATGCGCCCTGCAGTACGGTTAAGAGACCCTGTCCGCCGGAATCCACAACGCCTGCCTCTTTTAATACCGGCAGCATCTCTGGTGTCTGGGAGAGCACGTACTCTGCATGCGCGAGAACGTCCTCGATGAATGCGTTCAGATCTTCGCTTTCCGGTGCAAGCTCTGCTGCTTTCTCTGCTGCTCCCTTTGCCACGGTCAGGATGGTACCTTCTTTTGGCTTCATAACGGCTTTGTATGCAGTCTCGACTGCTTTTTCCATTGCCTCTGCAAGAATCTCTGCATTCAGCTCTTCATAGTCGCGGATCTTCTTGGTAAAGCCACGAAGGAGCTGGGAAAGAATAACGCCGGAGTTACCTCTGGCACCGCGCAGAGAACCGGAAGAGATTGCCTTGGAAAGGTTGTACATGTTCACTTCTGTGAGCGAGTTTACTTCCTTGACTGCGGACATGATCGTCAGCGTCATATTGGTACCTGTGTCGCCGTCCGGTACCGGGAACACGTTCAGCTCATTGATCCACTCTTTCTTTACTTCCAGATTTTTTGCACCAGCCAGAAACATTTTTGCCAGTAAGCCGGCATCAATTGTATTTGTAGCCACTTTCTTCATTTCCTCCTATTACCATCAGTCGATGACGCGAACGCCTTCAACCAGGATGTTGATTTTTTCAATTTCCATTCCGGTGAACTCTTCCACCTTGTATTTCACATTATTGATCAGGTTATCTGTTACGGCAGAAATACTGACTCCGTAAGAAACAATCACGTGGAAATCCAGGGAAATTTTATTTTCCGAAATCGATACATTGATTCCGTGTGTCAGACTCTCTTTTTTCAGAAGTTTGACCAGTCCATCTTTCATGTTTACCGCTGCCATTCCGACAATGCCGAAGCACTCCACAGCAACGCTGCCCGCATACAGGGCGATTACATCCGGATTGATTACGATTTCTCCCAAGCCTGTATTCATACGACCTTTCATGCCTTGTATCCTCCAATTCCATCATACTTGTTCATAACATAGCGAGTCCGATATAACTGACTCTACTCTACGATACATTATAACCGCTTTTCCGCAAAAAAGAAAGTTCAAAATGAAAAACCTTCAAAATTCATATAATTTTTTCATTTTTTACTTGCAAAACCGGTATAGATCTGTTAGAATGACTTATGTTGTGAGTCTAAAATGCGTTTTGACTCAAGTACGTATGTCAAGGAGGTGCAATCATGGCAAAGTGTGCAATTTGTGAGAAGGGTGCTCATTTCGGAAACAACGTAAGTCATTCACATAGAAGAAGCAATAAAATGTGGAAATCTAACGTAAAATCTGTCAAAGTTAAAGTTGACGGTGTACCGCAGAAAATGTACGTATGTACTTCCTGCTTAAGATCCGGAAAAGTAGAGCGTGCATAAGTTGAATGGTTAAAAGGCCTTTCCAGTCCGGGAAGGCTTTTTTGCTGTTCAAAAATAAAATTAAGATTTTAAAAAAGTTCTGGGGAGAGCAAACAGGACATAAGTTTTCGCTTATGCCCTGTTGTGCTCTATTTTTTATATTTTAAAAGGGAGAAAAAAATAGCGTGGTCTCTTAAGCTGAACCTGTCGACGATCCATATGCTTAGCAAAAGAAAAAGAGCATCCTACCGAAACTTTCGTTCTGGTAAGACGCCCTCGTCTTGATCTATGATATTAGTATAGTTGGCTGATTCATTTAAGATGGACTTATTATAGCGCAGCTTTCTTCATTTTGCAAGTATTTCTCTGTACAAATCAGCCAGTTCATTTCAGATCTTTTTGTGCATTTTTCACTATTCCCCTGTATTGCAGAACAGATGATATCCCACGCACAGCAACAGAGCGGCCGCAAGAACCGTAAGAAATGAGCTGCGGATCATCAGGCTGATGAGAAGCCCGACCCCCATCCAGAACAGCAGAAAACCTAAAATTCTGCACAAACGAGCTTACTCCTTATCCGCCTCTTGGTTTATTATATGCTCTACTTCCTCTGCGGTATACCCGTCCTCTTCCTTTTTGCCGGTAAAGCGGCTGATCAGATCCGGAGCCATGTCAATGATTTTGGTGACAGCATCCTGGTTTTTGATGTTGACCAGACGCGTTCCGTTTTTGCTGATGACAAGAACGGCGCTCGGGGAAATTTTTCCGCCCATACCGCCTCCTGCATTGTTCTTTGCATTTTCTGCGAATGCACCCGCTCCCACGCCGAAGGAAACGTCTACCAGCGGCAGAAGAATCGTATCATCAATGTGGATCGCCTCGCCTACGACCGTCTTTGTTGTGATAAAGCTGTCCATTCCGCGGAACAGTGCTTCTACGGTATTCTGAAATGTGTTGTCCTTTTCTGCCATCTTTTAGGCCTCCTTGTGTTTAAAATGTCGTATGGTTTTCCGAAGATTCTGATCCCGGAATAATCGAAGTGCGATGCCGGCTGCTGTCACAGCCTGAAAGCTTCCTTTCATCCGGACATCGCCCCGGAGAATTTCCTGTTCGAAATCCGGCTGGATGGAAAGGTCTTTCGGCAGTTTTCCATAAATCATACCCAGAATGCCAAGTGCCTCTCCGGTCAGTGCCGGATCGTCAAATCCGAACCGGACTGTGCCGGTTACTTTTTTCGGTGCTGCTTTCTTCAGGAAATAAAGCACTTCTTTCTTTGCATGGAGCAGTGCCTCACGGAACATCTTCGAACGGAAGAATTTTTTCACACTCTCCCACTTTCTTTTTAACCGTCTGCCTGCCTGGATTTTCTGCTCCAGTTTTTCAAGCAGACGGAACGGAAGTTCCAACAGCCGGAAAGCTGTCTGCAGCAGACGGCTGGCAAGATTCAGCAGTTTTTCCGGAAGATGTTCGATCCTTCCGAAAAACCGTTCCAGAATGCTTTTTTTCGGCGCATCCGGTTCCTGCTCTTGCTCTGGCTGCTCCTTCTGTGCTGTCACCTTCTGCTGTTTTTCTGTCTGGTCCGGTGCTTTCTGCTCTGCTGTTTTTTCTGCTTCCGGCGCATTTTCTGTCTCATTTTCCTCCGTCCGGGACACGGACGCTTCTCCCCGGCGGATCTTTTTCAGCCGCCGTTTCCATGTTTCCAGCGATGCACCAAAAAGCAGAATCTGCGCCTCCGGCTTCTGTTCCTCATACGAGGCCGTCAGCGCGACAGCTCCGAAAAGCCACGATACTCTTCCGCTCGCTTTTACGCAGGCAAATCCCTCTTCTTCTTTCTGAACCTGCACCCGGTAGCAAAGAGGAAGAAACAGGACGGTGCAGACGATAAGAAGCACGAGAAACAGTAAAACAAGGAGTAAAATCCCCAGTGCCTTCAAAATCATGAATAGTATATGTATCATTCACATCCCTCAATCCGGTTCAGCAGCCATTCCCGGATTTTTACTTCTCCGGTTTCCCGATAAGTTTCCAATGCGATCGCCTCCACAAGCTCAAAAGCTTCCTCGCGCGACACGGCAAGTCCGACAATCATCGGACAGTTTCTCCGCACGGCCGGCTGCAAAAGCAGATCCGCCGGAATTACATCCAGATTGTTCTGCGGATTGGAAGGCAGTGTGAGGAGCCAGACTCCCGGAACTGCCTTTTTGTTCTCAATCCGGCGCATCCATTTTTTCTGTTTCTTTTTTGCAGTATCCCCGACGTACAGATTTTTATACCAGTTTACCATATTTTCCCTGAGCCTGTGGCTGAACCTTCCATAAATTTGCTCTCTTCAGTTCCAGATACTCCTGATAGGCCTTTTCCAGAATCTGCCGTTCATTGGAAAATTTCAGCAGATGATATGCTTCGTGATACTTGTAATAGCCCGAATCCACAAAGTATTCTTCTCTCTGCGGACGGCTGTAGTAGCCGGATGAGGCCATCAGATACCAGTGCACCTCTTTTTCCACGGTGTCCTCCGGAATGCTGAAGCTGTACTGGCTTTTTCCCACATACTTGATGATGGTTCCGTGCACACCGGACTCCTCATACACCTCGCGGACAGCAGTCTGTTCATGGGTTTCTCCCGGCTCCACGGTTCCCTTCGGCAGAACCCATCCTTCATATTTGTTGCGGTAGCTTTTGTAAAGCGTCAATATTTTTCCACGGTAGATTACGATACCTCCGCAGCTTACTGCTTCGATCATACGTTTTAAGCTCCTTCTGGCTTTTTCCATTCTCTGACAGCTCTTTTCTTCCCGCTTGCCGCCAGATCTTCTGTTAAAAAGTATACCTCTTTTCCCGCCCCCGCGCAACCTTAAAACCGCATCCTTTTTCTAACATTTTTCTAAAAATTCAGAAAACGCGCCCGAACCCATCCTTTCCGGTTCGAACGCGTTTTTTTCATCGTTTACTGCTGTGCATAATATGCTTCAATTACCTGTCTTGCAATCGGTACAGCGACTTCACTCGAATATCCGCCGTTTTCTGCCACAACAGCAATGACAATATCAGGATCATCCGCATTGGAGAATCCGACAAACCAGGAATGCGGTGTCTCTCCGTCGCTTCCATGTTCTGCGGTTCCTGTTTTACCGGCGATATTGTACGGCAGATCCGAAAGTGAAACTGCAGTTCCGCTCTGGACAACGCCTTTCATCAGCTCTGTCAGCGTATTGGCTTCGCTCTCGGACATTACCGTGCCAAGAGACTCTTTGTAAAAGGTTTTGACTGCCTGTCCGTCCGCAGACACAATGTTGTCCACATAACGCGGTTTGATCATTTCTCCGTCATTTGCAACCGCGGAGGCGATCAGTGCCATCTCCATCGGTGTTACCAGCGTATCGCCCTGGCCAATGGAGGTCTGCATCACAAGAGCATCCGCCGTTGTCGAATCAAGGTCGAAAGAACTTTTGCTGGTCGGAAGCTCCAGATCCAGACGGCTGTTCAGATACAGGGAATCCGCCAGCGAGCGGAAGGCATCTTTATCCAGCCCAAGGCCAATCTGTGCAAAGGCCGAGTTGCACGAATGCGCAAACGCACCTGCAAAATCTTCCGGTCCATGCACTTCACTGCCGGAGCAGTGAATCGTATAGTTTCCTGCTGTCAGCTCACCGTCACAGTCGAACGAAAAACCGTCCAGTGTGCCGTTCTGACGGAGATACGCAAGCGAAGTAACAATCTTGAACGTAGATCCCGGCGGATATCTTCCCTGCAGACCGCGGTTCAGAAACACGCCGCTCTCATCGTCTGCGTTCAGTGCCTCCCAGTCCTCATCAATCGTATTGGGATTAAAAACCGGATTGCTCACATTGGCAAGTACACGGCCCGTTTTTGCCTCCAGCACGACAACTGCACCGCGGTATCCGTCCAGTGCATCGGCCGCGGCCTGCTGGAGTGTTGTATTCAGCGTTGTATAGAGACTGTCTCCTGGGTTCTTCGCATCGCTGAATTCATTCTTTACCTGCTTTAACTTACTTGTATGGGACTCCATCAGCATATAGTTGTAGGAAGATTCGAGGCCGCTGTTTCCTTTTCCCGTGTAGCCAACCACCTGCGCAAACAGGCTGCCGAACGGATACGTTCTTACCTCATCCCCGTTTTCATCTGTCGTCGTCTTTGCCAGTTCCTGGCCGTCCGCAGAATAGATTGTTCCGCGGATCACGCGCTCTGCATAGTTATTCTGTCTCGTATTGTAAGAACTATTCAGAAATTCTTCTTTCCGCACGACATTAAAGTAAACAAGATATGCGATCAGCCCAAGAAACATGGCCACGAACAGGAACGAAACGATCAGATACGGTCCTGCACCGTTGTTTGCCGCCTTACCAGTGGAGACTGTTCTCGGTCTGCTCTTCGATCCGCCGTTCGAATTCATCCGGCTGCTCGCGGTACTTCTGGCGGGTTCCCTGTCCGTCGTTCCGGCTGCCGCTCTTCTTTCGTCTTTCGGTCTCTTCGTCCGGGCGTCGTTTTTTCTTGGCGCCTGGGTCGTTTTTCTGCTGGTTTCGTTTCTTCTTGTTTCGTCTTTTCTCAAGCTCCTCACCTTCGTCTTCCCTTAAGATGTACAATCCCTGAATGATCGACAGCATCAGCACCGTGGAGAACATGGAGCTTCCTCCATAGCTGACCAGCGGCAGCGTGATACCTGTCATAGGAATAAATTTAATGGTTCCTCCGATGGTGAGGAACACCTGTGTCGCATATTCCGTTCCAAGACCCATGGCAATCAGTTTGTAGAACCGTTTGCTCATCTTCATGGAAATATTGATAATCAGAAGGAATGTGGACATGCACAGCAGAATCAGGCAGATTCCGAAGATAATGCCCATCTCCTCACAGATCGCACAGAAAATAAAGTCTTTCGTTGCAACCGGGATAATGTCAGGCCGTCCCTCGAAAAGACCGGTTCCGAACCATCCGCCGGAGCACATGCCGAAGAGGCCCTGTGCTAACTGGCTGCTGATATCCCAGTTTCCGATCGGATCCTGCCAGAGTGCCACACGGTTCCGTACATGGGAAAACAGGAAATACGCCACAACGCAGGCGGCACTCATTCCCGCAAGTCCCAAAAGCGGATATCTGGCTTTTCTCGTTGCCACATAGATTACAACCACGTACGCCATAAAGAAGACGAACGCAGTTCCAAGGTCGGTGGATGCAACAAGGATCAGCACATGAACTGCCGCAATGACCGTTGCTTTCACAACGTTTCCAAAGGAATTATCCTCGCGCAGCATGCCTGCCATAAAGAACACGAGTGTGATCTTGGCAATCTCGGAGAGCTGGAACGTAATGCCGTGGATTTCGATCGACAGCTTCGCACCGCCGGAAGTAAAGCCAAGCACCATAACGACGGAAAGCATGGCAATTCCGAGCACAGCGTAAATCCAGGTCAGATTTTTCAGGAACTTGCCCTTTCGGACAATGACCGGAATGATGAAGCAGAGCAGCGTGGATGCCGCCAGAATTTTGTACTGGGACATCGCCTTTGACACGCTCAGTCTCGTCAGAATAATCATGCTGATCGAGAGCAGCATACACATGTTGTTTACCAGGATCATCGATGCTTTCCGGTAAATCAGGCGGTACAGGATCTGTACGCCCAGGATATACGCCATCGTGAGCAGAAACATCTGAATCGTTGATACTTCGCCCTCCTGCAGGAACATCACGAAGAAACAGATGAAATTCATCAGAATGATCATGATGATCTGCCGCATCAGAATGTAATGGCGCTCATCCTCATCCCGCTCTTTGAGTGCAGCAAACGACTGCACGGTAAAACAGATCATGAGGAAGGTAATCACATATTTTGATAACTGAACAATGGTATTTTCCATAAATTCCCCTTATTTTTTTCTCACCGTTTACTCTACTTTCCGGTGGAAATGGCCTTTGGTATATTCCTGTCCGGCCGGAACTGCGATTCCTTTACAGTACGTTCCAGCAAACGCAGCGGCGATTTCTTTTGTCTCCTCCAGTGTCTCGATGGTAAAATTCAGCCGCACCGCAGCCGGATGCATGGACCGGATCTCATCGGCTTCTTTTACCAGGCCGAGCGGAAGGCTGTTGTAGATCACACTGTAGCACGAGGTGCAGTAACTCTTCACCGGGAAGTATTTTCCCATCCGGTCTTTTAAGCGTGCCAGAGAATAACTGTGATTGCAGCCGTTCAGGTTCTTCTGGACACACTGGGCGGAAACCATCATCGGAAGGTAGCCGTAGACCACCATTTCGCTGTTCGTATTGTCACGTTTTCCGATTTCCCGCTCGTTCAGCTCATACGGAACGGTATCACGCTGCACGCCCTGCTCCTGCCAGAATGCCTGCGCACGGCTGTTGTACGTGTAAACGCTGTAATCGAGCCGGATATCCTTTTCCATTCCCATCTCTTTCAAAAACGAAAAGCTTTCGAGATTGCGGATCAGGAAACCGCCAAGACCGATCTCCTTCAGACAGCGGAACGTGTCGCGGTATTCCTTCAGATCGCCTTCACGCACAACGTGCGGCAGCATCAGATAAACCTGTTTTCCCAGTTCTTTCGCCTGCAGGATGCCTTTTTCCGCCTGCTCTTCGAAGATTTCCCGTTTGAAGCATCCCATGCCGGCGTAGATCGTCGTGATCTCCGGAATCTCGAGCAGCGCATTCCACTGGGCTCTCGTCTCGGCAGATGCGGTCAGCTCCATTTTCTTTTCTGCTCTGCTCTCCTGGTCCGGTTTTCCAGATGCTTTTGCTTCCTGTTCCGGCTTTTCCGCTGCTTTTCTGCGGTATGGCTCTGTCATCTCTTTCACCAGCTGGTCCGAAACGCCTCTCCGCAGCTCGTTTAACGTCTGCATCGGCACGAAACAGTTGTCATCCATACAGACATCGAGTTCTTTGAAATAGAATGGTGTCTCGCCTGTCTTTTCCAGCTGTGTTTTTACGCGTTCCTCGGTCAGCGGCTGCTTCTTTGCCGGTTCTACCATGCCCGCCTCTGCTGTTACGCTGTATTTTCCGCTTTCTGCACTTAAGAACGCCGGCTGGCCCGGATACAGGGTCAGAAAGCCGGAAATCGGCTCTTTTGCCTCTGTCTCGATATAATCTCTCTGGATCTCATAAAAGAGCTGCTCATTTCTGCGCTGTTTCTTTTTATTTTCCTGCTCTTTTTCGTTCTTCAGCGCCATCATATCGCGTCCGTTTCTTATGGTATAATAGCTTTTGTTGAAACCGTCACGGTTATACAGCTCATACAGCTTTTTCATGTCCTCCGGCAGAACGCGGAAACGGGACGGCTTTTTCTCGTACAGATCGAGGTATTTGCGGTAAATGCTGACAACGCCCGCTGTATACTCCGGCTTTTTCATTCTGCCTTCGATTTTGAGGGACATAATCCCGGATTTTACAATCTCCGGCAGCAGTTCTACCGTACACATATCCTTCGGGCTTAACGGATAGCGGTCGCCCGGCTCCCCCATGCGGTGGTTGTCTTTATCGTACGCTTCGTACGGCAGACGGCACGGCTGCGCGCATCTTCCGCGGTTTCCGCTTCTTCCGCCGATCAGGCTGGAAAAAAGGCACTGTCCCGAATAGCAGTAGCAGAGCGCCCCATGGACGAAGCATTCAATTTCAAGGTTGGTCGTCCGGTGGATTTTCTGGATCTCCGCAAACGAAAGCTCACGGGCCGGTACCACACGCGTTGCGCCAAGGCTCTCCAGGAAACGCGCTCCCGCAGATCCTGTCACTGTCATCTGTGTGCTCGCATGAATGTCGAGATCCGGGAACCAGGAGCGGACCGCCTTTAAAACGCCCATATCCTGGACAATCACGGCATCCAGTCCCTGCTCATAGTACGGGCGCAGATACGGATACAGTTTCTCTTCCAGTTCCTCCTCTTTTAAGAGGGTGTTGACCGTCAGATACAGTTTCCGTTTCCGCAGATGGACGTAATCGATGGCTGAGAGAATCTCCTGCTCATCCAGATTTTTTGCATACGCTCTTGCGCCGAATGCGGCTCCGCCGAGATAGACGGCATCCGCACCGGCGGAAACCGCTGCTTTTAACGCTTCCATCGAACCGGCTGGTGCTAATAATTCTGTCTTCATCTTTATCTCCTAAAAACGGGCGATTACCTGTTCCGCAATCCCCCGTTTTTCCTTCTTTTACGCTTTTAATAAATCTTCCAGATCCTTATTTGCCTTATCAAGCTGCCGCTGCAGTTCTTCCATCTCGCCGCGTACATGTTCCAGCTCGATTCGTTTCTCTTCCAGCTCTTTTTTCAGATCGCCGGCCTGGATTTCCGCTGCGATCAGATCGTGCTTCATATCGTAGGTTTCCCGGTCTTTGGCTTCCATATCCTCTTCGAGGGTATCTACCTGGCTTTTTGCTTTGAAATAGTCGTCTGCAATGTTCAGTGCAAGCAGTGTGTGCTTCGTATCCACCGACAGGCGGTTGTATCCGGCTGACTGGGAAAGTTCGCTGATCTTCTGATTCAGATAAGCAGCTACTTTCTGCAGATATTCCGGGCTCTCATAGCCTCCCAGTGTGATAATTTTTCCATCTATTAAAACCTGTGTTGTATTTTTTACAGCCATTCTTTTGCTTTTCCTCCACTGAATTTAACCGGACCAAACTCCCGGCTAATATAACCTATCATATACCGAAAAAGGAAGAAAAACAACCTTTTTCTGCAAAAAGCGACAGAAAATGAAAGATTCAGGGCTTTTACTCTTCGATCTTACGCGGTGCCTCCAGCCCCAGGTGGTGCCAGGCAAATTCCGTTGCCACTCTTCCACGCGGAGTGCGGTTGATAAATCCGGATTTGATCAGGAACGGCTCGTAGACATCCTCGATGGTGCCGGCATCTTCTCCAATCGATGCTGCCAGGGTATCGAGTCCCACCGGACCGCCCTGGAACTTTTCCATAATGGTGGTAAGAAGCAGACGGTCAGTCTGATCCAGTCCGTAACGGTCTACTTCCAGCAGATCGAGGGCAAATGATGCGACCTCTTTTGTGATTCTTCCATCGTATTTCACCTGGGCAAAGTCGCGGACACGCTTTAAAATCCGGTTTGCCAGACGCGGTGTTCCCCTGGAACGGCGCGCCATCTCAAGCGCTCCCTGTGGATCCACCTCCACATTCAGTACTTTTGAGGAGTGCAGGATAATGTTGGCCAATTCTTCCTCCGTGTAAAACTCCAGATGGTGGATGACACCGAACCGGTCGCGGAGCGGAGCAGTCAAAAGGCCTGCCCGCGTTGTTGCTCCGACCAGCGTAAACTTCGGCAGATCCAGGCGGATCGAGCGCGCCGAAGAGCCTTTTCCGATCATGATATCAATCGCAAAATCCTCCATCGCCGGGTAAAGAACCTCCTCGACCTGGCGGTTCAGGCGGTGGATCTCATCAACAAACAGGACGTCGCCCTCCTGCAGATTGTTGAGGATCGCTGCCATCTCACCCGGTTTTTCGATCGCCGGGCCGCTCGTTACCTTCATATGGGTTCCCATCTCATTTGCAATGATGCCCGCCAGCGTTGTTTTTCCAAGTCCCGGAGGACCGTAAAACAGCACATGATCGAGAACATCACCTCGCTGTTTTGCTGCTTCAATATATACTTTCAGGTTCTTTTTCGTCTTTTCCTGTCCGATGTAATCGTCCAGGTGCTGGGGACGGAGCGAACCTTCGATTTTCACGTCCTCCTCGAGAACGTCAGTTGTGATAATTCTTCTTTCCATCGTTTTAAGGTTTCCTTCTTCCACAATTTAGGACCATCTGCTAAAACATATGCTTCAATGCCGCTTTCAGCACAGCCTCGCTGTCCATGCCTTCGGTGATTTCGACTTTCTTTACTGCCTGCAGTGCTTCCGTTCCGGAGTAGCCAAGCGCATTCAGCGCCTGTACCGCATCCTGGAAGGCATCCGGTTCGCCTGCCTGCCGTACCGCCGCAGCCGCCTGATTCCCTGCCAGCTTCTGCTCGAACGCTTCCTGCAGGTCGAATTTGTCTTTTAATTCCAGAATCAGCTTCTGCGCGGTTTTCTTTCCGATGCCCGGTGTTTTGGCAATCGCCTGGACATCCTCCGAGAGGACGGCAAAACGCAGATTATCTGCGGTAAGCGTGGACAGCACTGCAAGCGCCGCTTTTGGTCCGATGCCGCTTACGCCGATCAGCATACGGTATATTTCAAGATCTTCGCGGGACAGAAAGCCGAACAGGGAAATTCCGTCTTCCCGCACACTCATATGGGTATATATCTTTAACTCTTCTCCCTCCCGGATGCCTGCGTCGAACATACTCGCTGGAATATTCAGTTCATAGCCGATTCCATGGCTTTCGAGAATCATTTTTCCTTCCGAAAGAGAATCTACGGTTCCTTTGATAAATGCAATCATGTTTTTCCTCCAAAGCGCCGTTTTCTTTTTTTGAAAGCGAACGCACATTCTATTATAGCAGAACTTTTCTCATCACGCAACGATTAGTCGCTGTCTTTCTTGCATGTCAGATTTTTTCGTCTTATAATATCTTTAGATCCAAAAAAAGTTTTTCAAAGGAGACAAAAAACCTTATGCAGATCATAGATTCTACCCCCGCTGCTCTCTCTGCCGCTCTTCAGATGTATCTGAGAAACGGCGATGTCTTTTTCGATATTGAGACGACCGGCCTTTCCTGGCGTACCTCGCATCTCTATCTGATTGGTGCGCTGTTCTTTGACCCGGCCGCGGATACTTTCACACTGCGCCAGTGGTTTCTTGATCGACCGACCGAAGAAAAAGAGATGCTTGTCTCTTTTTTCACGTTTCTTTCCGACGTGAAGCGGCTGGTGCATTTTAATGGAACGACATTTGATCTTCCTTACCTCACACACAAAGCACTGTTTTATCAGATGGAAGATCCGCTTTCGTCAATCGCATCCCTGGATCTTTACCAGGTACTCCGCCCGTTTCAGTCAATCCTGGGACTTTCTTCAATGAAACAGAAAAATGTGGAACAGTATCTCTCATTCCCACGGAAGGATCAGCTTGACGGAAAGCAGTTGATTTCTGTTTACCACGACTATCTCCAGACACTGGATGAAAAGAAGCTGGAACTGCTTTTTCTTCACAATTATGAGGATGTCCTCGGCATGGGTTCTGTTCTGGAACTGCTCGCGCTTCCTGGCCTGTTTCACGGCGATTTTTCTGTCCAGTCGTGTCGTTTTACCGGACAGACACTGGAAGTTTCACTGCAGCCCGAGCGGGAAGTTCCGGTTTTCCTCTCCCGTGTCTGCGCGGATGGTTCTCTTACAGCCTTTGGTTCACGGGTTTCTCTCTCCCTGCAGACGCATACGGCGGAGCTGAAATATTTCTTCCCGGACTATAAGAATTACTATTATCTTCCGCTGGAGGATCAGGCTGTTCACAAGAGCGTTGGCGCGTTTGTCGATCCGGAACACCGTCAGAAAGCAAAGGCTGCCAACTGCTATCAGCGGCGGACCGGTACATTTCTTCCGCAGCAGAAAGAGTTTTTCACCCCGGCCTTCCGCGAGGATTTCAAAAGCCGCCCTTACTATTTTGAGTGGTCCGATGCCTTTCTTTCGCAGGAAGATCTCCTGAAAGAGTATCTCTGCTCCGAGCTTCAGCTCTTTTTCAAAGGCGATAGCAAAACCAGAAAATAAAACAGCCGTACACGTTTTTGCATGCACGGCCGTTTTTCCGGGACTGTCCTTTCCTGGCAGTCCTTTATTTTTTCTCTTCTTTCTCTTCTGCCTTTTTTTCTTCCTTTTTCAGAAAAGCATGATGCGTTCCCTGCAGATGCGGATAGGCGCGCAGATAACGTTTCGTTGTCAGGCGCATCAGCCAGTTGGTCGGAAGCTGCGGTTTTGTCATCTGGTCAAAGCGCTCCAGCAGCTCTTTAAGATCCGGCATCTTATCGCTGCGCACATCAAATCCAAGCGCCGCAAACCGTTCTTTCTGCTCTGCTCCAAATTCGGTCAGACGTTCTTTCTGTTCCGCTCCAAACTCGGCCAGGCGCTCTTTCTGTTCTGCTCCGAACCCGGTCAGGCGTTCCTTCTGCTCTGCTCCGAACTCCATCAGGCGGTTCTTCGACTCGGAAAGCGGATTTCTTCTTCCCTCGGTTTCTTTCCGCTCCTTCTCCAGCTTCTGCATCTGCTCCATTGCCTCAGACAATGTCTGGCGCTTCTCGGCCAGATATTCTTTCATCTTATCTCTGGAGTACTCTGCACGATACTGCTGTATTTTCGCACTCATCTCCTCGGCAAGCTGGTTAAATCGGGATTTCTGCAGATATTCCAGAAATTCTCCCCACGTTTTCTCCAGACTGCGCATCTTCTGTCCCAGTTGGAATGCTGCGGCTGCGGAAAACCCAAAATCTACCAGATAGCAGACGGTAACAACGGAAACAATGATTTCTCCTGTAGTATCCGAAACAAGATTCACTACTTTCACGGCAATCGGCTGCAGAATATAGAACAGCCCCAGTGTAAAGAATCCCCAGGCAATCGAACTGCTGAGGCAGATCTTTCCCTGAAAATTAAACTTCTGATTGCTGTAGTCCCACCAGTGCGCATGAAAAATGGTCTCCATCAGCACGCCGGTTACATATTCCAGAACCGTCGCTACAATGACACCTCCGAAATACAGTGCCCAGACGTTCGCTTCAAACGGGCGCAGGATCAGGTATACCATAACAGCGCCGGTGCCGTACAGCGTCAGCAGCGGACCATTGACAAAACCGCGGTTGACCAGTTTTTTCTGCCGGATCGATACATAGGAACTCTCCCAGATCCATCCGCAGAAGCTGTACAGCCAGAACCATGCCAGAACGTGGTACAGATCCACACCCAGAATCTTCATCTCCCACATAAACTTTCATCCCCTTTTTCTTTTCCGGTGCCAAAAACAGGATGATAAGAAAATACCGCAGGCAACAGGTTTCCTGTCTGTTCAGGAAACCTGGTTGTCTGCGGCATTCTAATCATCCAACTGCAGCACCTGCAAGTTAAATTATTCTTACTCTTCTACTGGCTCTTCGTTTTCCAGAGCTTTCATACTCAGAGAGATTTTTTTGTCCTCCTCGTTGAAATCAACTACTTTTGCAGTGATTTCCTGTCCGATTTTCAGTGCATCAGACGGTTTCTCAACGTGCTCTCTGGAGATCTGGGAAACATGAAGCAGAGCATCTACGCCCGGCTCAAGCTCAACGAATGCACCAAAGTCAGTCATACGGGCAACACGGCCTTCTACTACGTTGCCTACAGCGTATTTGTCAGCAGCGTTCAGCCACGGATTCTCTTCCGGGAATTTTAAGGAAAGAGCGATCTTGTCGCCGTTGATGTCTTTGATCAGAACTTTTACAGTCTCACCAACTTTGAATACTTTTTTCGGGTTCTCTACGCGGCCCCAGGACATCTCAGAGATGTGAAGCAGTCCGTCAGCTCCGCCCAGATCGATGAATGCGCCGAAATCGGTAACATTCTTAACAGTCCCCTCTACAACATCGCCAACTGCGATGCGTGCGAACAGTTCTTCCTGCAGTTTCTTCTTCTCAGCAACGATGAGCTGTTTGCGGTCACCGATAATGCGTCTTCTTCTCGGGTTGAACTCGGTAATAACGAATTCAATTTCCTGATCTGCATATTTAGACAGATCTTTTTCATATACATCAGATACAAGGCTGGCCGGAATGAATACTCTGGTCTCCTCAACAACTACGGATAATCCTCCGTTCAGTACCTGTGTTACTTTCGCTTTCAGAACTTCATGATTCTCGAATGCTTCCTCGAGTCTCTTGTTGCCTTTTTCAGCAGCAAGTCTCTTGTAAGTAAGAAGGACCTGTCCCTCTCCATCATTTACTTTCAGAACTTTGACTTCCATTTTGTCACCTGGCTGTGCAACGGTGTGAAGATCGATGGAAGAATCGTTGGAATATTCGTTTTTGGTAAGAATACCATCGGCTTTGTATCCGATATTCAGGATAATCTGATCGTCTTTGACATCGATTACAGTACCCTCAACGACTTCTCCGTTTCTGATTGTTTTAAATGATTCATCCAGCATTTGTTCAAAACTCATTTCTGACATTTTTTGAACCTCCTCAATTATTTTATTCGGGGTGGATGCCCCAGCTGTAATACCTACGCGACCAAATGATTGAAAAGGCTTAGATTCCAAATCAACGAGTGTCTCTATAAAGTAAGTATTTTTACATTCTTCTTTACATATCTCATACAGCTTTTGCGTGTTTGAACTATGTCTGCCTCCCACGACAAACATGGCATCAACCTTCCTGGCAATTGCTCTCGCTTCCGTCTGTCTTTCCTCGGTAGCGTTGCAGATAGTCTTTAAAACAGTACTATCATAACTCTTTTTCAAAAAAATTTCAACTAAATCTTTAAATTTGTTGTAATTAAATGTCGTCTGTGCCACAATAGATATTGGTTTTCCATTTTCGGGCACAAAACTTTCCGCCTCTTCGGCGGTATGGATCACGGTAACCGGGCCGCTCGTCCATCCCATGATGCCCTGCACCTCCGGATGATCCGCGCTTCCGATGATGACGACGTGGCGGCCTTTTCTGCCCTCCTCGTCCACAATCCGGTGGATCTTCTTGACAAACGGGCACGTCGCATCTACGATCTTCATGCCGCGCGCTTCAATCTTTTCACAGACATCCCGCGACACGCCATGCGACCGGATCACAACGGTTCCGCCGGAAAGCTTCTCTAGTTCATCCTCCGAATGGATCACCTGCACGCCGCGGTTTTCGAGATCCTCCACAACCTGTTCGTTGTGGATAATCGGCCCGAAGGTGTAGACCGGCTTTTCACCGCTCTCAATTTCACGGTATACCGTATCGACCGCCCGTTTGACGCCGAAGCAGAAGCCTGCACTTTTTGCAACAGTTACTTCCATCTGTTTTTCTTCTCCTCTTTTCTCTGCTGCGTTTACATGCGCTCGCGGGCAAGGCTTAAGATCTTTTCCACAACCTCATCGATCGTCATTTCAGAGCTGTCAACGAGTACGGCGTCTTCTGCCTGTACCAGCGGGGAATGCTCTCTGTGCATGTCCTGATAATCACGCTCATTGATATCTTCCTCGATTTTCGCAAGATCGGCTGTCTGTCCCTTTTCGGTCAGCTCTTTCCAGCGGCGCAGTGCGCGGACATGGGCACTTGCTGTCAGATAGACTTTCAGCGGTGCGTTCGGCAGAACGGCAGTTCCGATATCGCGGCCGTCCATCACAAGATCCGTATTCTCCGCCATCTCCTGCTGCAGCTCCACGAGTTTTTTCCGTACTTCCAGATAGGCGCTTGTCGCGGATGCCATCTTTCCAGCCTCCTCGGTGCGCAGTCTTCCGGTGACATTGACGCCGTTCAAATAAACCTGCTGCTCTCCGTTTTCGTAGGAAATGGAAATTTTCACATCTTTGCAGGCTGCCTCAATTTTTTCCTGCTCTTCCGGTGCAATGCCAAGATCTGAAAAATAGATGCCCATGGCACGGTACATTGCTCCTGTATCAACGTAGACAAACGAAAGCTCCTTTGCCACACGTTTTGCGATTGTACTTTTGCCAGCGCCTGCCGGTCCGTCAATTGCAAGATTAAAACTCATCTTCTCTCTTCCTCCTGAAAATTCTAAAATCTGTGATCCATATTTTATTCCTGTTCTGCCTTTGCCCGGATCTCTTCGGCTGCAGCGTGGGCACTTGCCCAGGCAATCTGCAGATTGAAGCCGCCGGTCAGTGCATCGAGATCGAGCACTTCTCCTACGAAGTACAGACCTTCTTTTTTCTTTGCCTCCATCGTGCCCGGACGGATCTCTTTCACGGAAACACCACCCTGTGTGATAATTGCTTCACGGAAGCCCCGTGTTCCGGTTACGGTAAACGGGAAATGCGTGATCAGCTCTTCAAAGTGCTGACGCTCCGCTTTCGATACGGCATTGACCTGTTTGTACGGATCGATCCCGCCAAGAGAGAGCATCACCGGAAGCAGTTTCGCCGGGAACAGACTGTTGATCACGTTGCGGAACTGTTTGTTCCGGTTTTCCTCAAATTCACGCAGGATCCGCGCATCCAGCTGTTCTTCCGCAAGTGCCGGCTTCAGATTCAGATATCCTTTCAGCGGCTGCTGTTCCAGTGCTTTTCCGATGTAGGAGCTCGCAGAAAGCCCCAGCGGGCCGGAAATGCCGAAATGTGTAAACAGCATCTCGCCGAATCCATCGAACAGCGTCTTTTTGCCGTTTTTAATCGTCATCGTCACATTTTTCAGGGAGAGTCCCTGCAGCTCACGGATGTACGCTTCCTCTGTTTCCAGCGGCACCAGCGCCGGGCGGAGCGGAGTGACGGCAAGTCCTGCCTCTTCTGCGAAACGGTAGCCGTCTCCATCCGACCCCGTCGTCTGGTACGACATACCGCCAGTTGCGACAACGACATCATCGTAAAAAAGCTCTTTCCCGTTTTCCAGGCGGATTCCTTTCACGCGGTCTCCTTCGAAAAGAAGCTCTTTTACTTTTGTATTCTTATGCACCTGCACATTTTTCCGTTTCAGTTCCGTCTCCAGCGCGCGGATAATATCCGAGGAGTGATCTGACTCCGGGAAGACACGGTTTCCGCGCTCCACTTTTAAGCGGACACCTGCCGCCTCGAAAAACTCCTGCACCTGGGCGCTGTCAAAGCTGTAGGCGGAGCTGTACAGAAATTTCGGATTTGTCACCACATTCGTGAAGAACTCTTCTGTCGGGCAGTCGTTTGTCACATTGCAGCGGCCCTTTCCTGTGATAAACAGCTTCTTTCCCAGCTTTTCATTTTTTTCATAGAGATGAATCTCTGTCTTTTCGCCGGCGGCAAGCACGGCGGTCATCATTCCGGCGGCGCCTCCGCCGATTACTGCTGCTTTTCTCATGCTTTCTCCTTTATCGGCAGGGCTGCCTTTTTTCCGCCCATGGGACGTGCATCATCCAGCCCGTTGATTTCATCGTTGCTGTAAACCTGGTACTCATCCCACAGTTTTTCCATGCTCTCAAGTGTCTTTTTCACATCCGCCTGGCGTTTCATGCAGAGCGCCACGACAAGCGCATTGATTACACTCAAAGGGGCCACCAGAGAATCGACGATCGATGCCATATCGCTCTTGGCAATCAGCGTACAGGCTGCATAAACATTCATCGGTGAATGCACACTGTCTGTGATCGTAATCACCTTCGCTTTGCGGCTGTTCGCAAATTCCAGTGCCTTCATCGTACGCATTGAATACCGCGGGAAGCTGATGCCGATCACCACATCATCCTCCGTGATGCGGATCATCTGCTCGAAAATCTCGCTGGAACTGTTTGTCTGTACCTGGCGCACATCCGGGAAAATCATATGGAGATAGAACGCCAGAAAGCTCGCAAGCGGCGCGCAGCTCCGAATGCCGACAATGTAAATGGTCCGCGCGGAAAGAATCGTATCCGCAGCGCGCTCAAAGGCGCTCCGGTCCACTTCTTCCAGCGTCATCTTGATTTTTTCAATATCCGACTGCAGGACGGTCTCCAGAATTTCTCCCTGCGGCACGCGGCCATACGTAAACTGCATCCGCTGCACCGAATTCAGACGGTTCATCACCATCTCCTCCAGTGCGCGCTGGAACTCCGGATATCCCGCGTAACCAAGCTGCATCGCAAAGCGAACCGTTGTCGATTCGCTGACGCCGACCTGCTGTCCCAGGCGCGCTGCCGTCATCGATACGGCCTGGTCATAATGCGCCGTAATAAAATCTGCCAGCCTCTTCTGTCCTTTGCTCAGCTTTCCGTAATTTTGATTCAGACGAATGAGGAGATTCTCGTTCGCTGCCTTCTGCTCTTCTGAAGAAGACTGTTCTTTTTCTTTTTTCATGTTATTTTCTTCCTGATTTGTTTTTCCGATCTGCAAATGCCGTTCGGCATCCACATTTCTTCTTTTGGGGGCATCCTGATTCTTTTTCGGACACACCTCGATCTTTTGAATTATAACACGAATAAATTACTGGCGCAATGGCTGAAAAACTGAAAAGGAAAGCCGGTGTTCTGCATTCCCTTTTTACAGGGAACACGGAACACCGGCTGATCCTTTTTACTCAGCTCTTATTTAGACCGGATATGCGCCGTCTTTTTTGTCAGCGGCTGCCGGATCTACTTTTGTCTGCTGTGCTTCACGATATTTGAAGAAGTCTACAGCTACCTGCGGGAACAGAGCGTAAGTTAATACGTCCTCATCCTGCTGTTTCCACTGCTCGATCTCTTTCTCCAGTTTTGGAAGCTCCGGCTCAAGCAGGTCTGCGTAGCGGCAGGTGATCGGCTCGGTATCGCCGATGCATTTCTTCTGTACTTCCGGATTGAACGGTTTTACAGTAGCACCGTATTTTCCGGCAAGAACGTCTTTTGTCTCTTTTGTTACCATCTTGTAACGCTCGCCCATCAGGACGTTGAATACCGCCTGGGTACCAACGATCTGGGAAGACGGGGTAACCAGCGGGCACTCGCCGAGGTCTTTTCTTACGCGCGGTACTTCTTCGAGTACGTCGTAGTATTTGTCCTCTGCGTGCTGCTCTTTTAACTGGCTTGTCAGGTTGGAGAGCATACCGCCCGGTACCTGATACAGAAGAGTCTTGATGTTTACGCCAAGGTTCTTCGGATTTAAGAGGCCAGTATCGAGAGCTTCGTCTCTCATCGGACGGAAGTAATCTGCGATCTCAGCCAGTTTGTTCTGATCCAGACCGGTATCGTACGGAGTACCTTTGAAGGTCTCAACCATAACCTCAGTTGCCGGCTGTGAAGTACCCATAGCGAATGGAGACATTGCGGTATCGATGATATCAACACCAGCCTCTACTGCTTTCAGGTAAGTCATAGATGCAACACCGGAAGTATAGTGGGTGTGCAGCTGGATCGGAAGGTCAGTTGCTTCTTTCAGAGCAGTTACCAGCTCAGTTGCCTTGTACGGAACGAGCAGACCGGCCATATCTTTGATACAGATGGAATCTGCACCCATCTCCTCGATTCTCTTTGCCATGGTGGTCCAGTATTCCAGGGTATAAGCATCTCCTAAGGTATAGGAAAGTGCTACCTGTGCGTGGCCCTTTTCTTTGTTTGCTGCGCTGACAGCGGTCTGCAGGTTGCGCAGATCGTTCATACAGTCAAAAATACGGATGATGTCGATTCCGTTTGCGATGGATTTCTGTACGAAATACTCTACTACGTCGTCTGCGTACGGACGATATCCCAGGATATTCTGTCCGCGGAACAGCATCTGCAGTTTTGTATTTTTGAATCCGTCACGGAGTTTTCTCAGTCTCATCCATGGATCTTCATGCAGGAAACGTAAGGAAGCATCGAAGGTTGCACCTCCCCAGCACTCTACTGCGTGATATCCGACTTTATCCATTTTATCAATGATCGGAAGCATCTGTTCTGTTGTCATTCTGGTCGCGATCAGGGACTGATGTGCGTCACGCAGAACAGTTTCCATAATCTTGACAGGTTTCTTTTCTACTGCCATTTCTATCCTCCTAATAAGTGTTTCTCACTTTCGTTTTTCCAAAAAGTTATACACCAAAGATCGCCATGAAGGTACCGGCCGCTACGGCTGTACCGATAACACCGGCTACGTTCGGTCCCATTGCGTGCATCAGCAGGAAGTTGGTCGGATCTGCCTCCGCGCCGACCTTCTGGGATACACGGGCTGCCATAGGTACCGCAGATACACCTGCGGAACCGATCAGCGGGTTGATTCTTCCGTGTGTTGCTTTGCAAAGGATCTTTCCTAAGATTACGCCGCCTGCGGTACCGAATACGAATGCGATCAGACCCAGGGCAACGATCTTTAAGGTGCTGACATTTAAGAATGCCTCAGCACTTGTGGATGCACCAACGGAAGTACCAAGAAGGATAACAACGATGTACATCATAGCGTTGGAAGCTGTCTCCTGCAGCTGTTTTACAACGCCGCACTCACGGAACAGGTTACCAAGCATCAACATACCTACCAGCGGAGCGGTAGATGGAAGGATCATGCAGACAACGATGGTGATAACAATCGGGAACAGGATCTTCTCGAGTTTGGATACGGAACGAAGCTGCTCCATTTTGATTTTACGTTCTTTCTCTGTGGTCAGAAGCTTCATGACCGGCGGCTGGATGATCGGCACCAGTGACATATAGGAATATGCTGCTACGGCGATCGGTCCCATCAGGTGCTGCTGTCCGAGCTTATTCAGAAGGAAGATAGAAGTCGGGCCGTCGGCACCACCGATGATGGAGATAGCTGCTGCCTCTCTTCCGTTGAATCCCATGAAAATAGCGAAGAAGTATGCCAGATAGATACCAAGCTGTGCTGCTGCACCCATGATAAAGCTGATCGGGTTTGCAATCAGCGGACCGAAGTCTGTCATCGCACCTACGCCCATGAAGATCAGGGACGGAAGGATACTCCACTCATCCAGAGTGAAGAAGTAGTAGAACAGACCGCCGGCATGGTGAAGACCCTGTACGTCGGTATAAGGCTCAGCCATGATATCCGGGTAAATGTTTACAAGCAGCATACCGAATGCGATCGGTACAAGAAGCAGCGGCTCAAATTCATGCTTAATCGCAAGATACAGGAAGAAGCATGCCACTGCGATCATAACGTAATTGCCCCAGTCCAGATTAAAAAACGCCGTCTGGTGAAGCAGGTTGTTTAAAGTTTCAGTAATCATTTTTTCACCTCCGGTTTTTTCTTACAACGGGCATTAGTTCATGGTTGCAAGAACGTCACCGGATTCTACTGCATCGCCTACTGCTACGTTTACGCTGGCTACTGTGCCGTCCTGCGGTGCTACAACCGGGATTTCCATCTTCATGGCTTCCAGTACAAGAACCGTATCGCCTGCTTTTACAGCTGCGCCTACGTTTGCTTCGATTTTGCAGATTTTACCAGGTACAGAAGCAGTAACCTCTACGCTGCCTGCTGCGCCTGCCGGAGCTGCTGCTTTCGGTGCTGCTGCCGGAGCTGCCTTCGGAGCCGGTGCTGCTTTTGCTGCGCTGACTACAGGAGCTGCGCCTGCTGTGGTTCCTTCTTCTACAGTTACGTTATATACATTTCCGTTTACGGTAATGGTGTAGTTTTTCATTGAAAATTTCCTCCTTAAGCTCTTTTGCCTTTTCTGCGGATCGGACGTGCAACATAGGCATCTCCGGATGCAGAAGCCATATCCTCTTCATACATGGCAATTGCAGCTGTGATAACAGCCTGCAGTTCCATATCGTCTGCTTCCGGTGCTGTCTCTTCAACAACCGGTGCTGCAACAGCTTTCGGTGCTTCCTGTACAGGAGCTGCCGGTGCTTTTTTCTTCTTTTTGCTTCCGAAAATGAAATCAAACGAAGAAATAACGAAAATCAGGAAAATCAGCATAACGAATACGGTGCCGATTCCGGTGATGGTGTTCATGCCGGCCTGGCCGATCAGAACGCCTTTCGACTCCTCAACGGTGATGGTAAGGTCGGTCGGAACCGGTGTTCCGGTGCTGATGTTCCAGAATACACGGACAATACCAGGGTTCTTCTCGAACTCACCCGGGATTGTACAGGTTACAAAGTCTCCGTCTACTTCGAGCGTACCATCTTCCAGGCTTTTTACCTCTCCGAGGTCTGCTTTTGCATCCTGCCATGCTTCTGCTGCTCTTGCATAGAACTGCTGATCGGAAGCTTCCATATTGGCGAGATCGTCATCGCTGTAGGTCATCAGGCTCTGTCCTACCCACTGAATGCTGGAGGAGAGCAGGGAATCTACAGTAGATGCCTCAACCGGTGAATAAGCCGGTGTAGATGCCGCATCTGCAAAAACAGGCGCAACGGTCACAACCATGGTGCAGGCTGCGGTAAGGACGAGACTTACTAATTTTTTCCAGTTCTTTCTCATCGTATGCCACCTTCCTTAGACTGTTCCGTGTTTTCTGTCCGGTCTGTCTTCTCTCTTGGTATACAGCATCTCGAATGCGCCGATGACATATTTTCTGGTGTCTTCCGGCTCGATGATGGTGTCCACATAGCCTCTTCTGGCTGCGGAAGTTACATTGTTCTGAAGTGTTGCATACTCTGCTGCTTTTTCGTTGATGGTAGCAGCATCAGATCCTTCGTACATGATCTTTGCTGCAGATTTTGCATCCATCATTCCGATTTCTGCGTTCGGCCATGCAAATACCATGTCTGCTCCGATGGATTTGCTGTTCATGACAACGTATGCGCTTCCGTATGCTTTGCCGACAACAACGTTTACTTTCGGAACGGTTGCGTTTGCGAAAGCTGCGGTCAGGGCTGCTGCGTTCTTAGCCATGGTTCTCTCAGAGCATTTGGTTGCCTTGAATCCGGTTACGTTTGTGATGGTAAGTACCGGGATGCAGAAAGCATCGCAGAAGTTTACGAAATCTGCTGCTTTTTTGGCTCCTCTTGCGCTTAAGGTTCCATCCATTTTCTCTTTTACAGTTCCGTCCTCGCCGTAGATTTCAGAGCGGTTTGCAACTGCTCCTACGGTTGCTCCGTTTAACTGGATGAATGCGGTTACAACATCTTTTCCGTAAGCGGCTTTGGTCTCAAAATAGATGCCGTTGTCGCTGAGCTGGGAAAGAAGGATTCCGGTATCGCCTGCGCAGTTTGCAAGGTCTGCACATGCACGGTTCAGATCATCCTCGCACTCGGTGTATGCTTCGTCCTCGTTGTTTGCCGGAAGCATAGATACCAGGTTTCTGATCTGTCCGAGGATTTCTTCCTCGGTTCCAGCAAAGTCAACAAGACCTGCTTCTTCGCCCTGGAAATCTGCGGATGCGGTATCACATTTGGATACGTGGTTTCCGTCCAGTGCGTTCGGGGAGTTTACGAAAAGTTTTCCGTTTTTGGACTCCATGAATGTGAAGTCTGTCATAGCCGGGATAAGAGCCATACCGCCGCCGCAGGTACCAAATACTGCAGTGATCTGCGGAATCACTCCGGATGCCATTGCCTGCGCCATATAGATTTCGCCGAAACCGTTCAGAGCATCCGTTGCCTCCTGCAGACGCATACCGGCACAGTCTACCAGTCCGATAACCGGAGCACCTGTTTTCTGTGCAAACTCATACAGTCTCGCGATTTTTTTTGCATGCATTTCGCCGATGGTACCGCCCATCACAGACGCATCCTGGCTGTATACGTATACCAGGCTGCCGTTGATCACACCGTAACCAGTAATTACACCATCGGATGGTGTCTCCATGCCGGCCATGTTGAAATCTGTGCTTCTGGCAGTGATCTGTCCGCCGATTTCCACAAAGCTGTTTTCATCCAGCAAAGAGGCGATTCTTGTGCTCGCTAAACTTTGTGCTGTGTTACTCATTCTTCAAACCTCCATCTTTCTATTTTCATTATAAAATTTTAAACAAATTTTATACAAGTCTATCATATCTGTTTTTTCGTTTTTTTTCAATACTTTTTCTCACCTTTTTGACAGAAAACAGACAGAAAAATTTCAGATTTTACCTATTATAAATAGAAGGTCAAACTTAATTTTTCCCGACCCGTTCTTTTCCAAAAAATTCTGTCTTTTTTCCGCACCGCATAAAAAAAGCCGCCTATCAGCAGCTTTTCTTACACGGTTTTATTCTGCTTAATACAGTTCAATGTGAACCGGAATTCCATTCTCGTACTGCATCGCCGGTTCGCCGAGGATCAGCGGGCGGAGGTATGCCATCATCTCCTCTGTCACATCGTGTCCATCCTCTGTGATCCAGGAAAGCGGTACTTTCTTTTCTTTGTTTGCCACTTCTGATACCGGAACGGATGTGTACTCCACGCGGTAAGGATCGGCAGAGATTCTCCGGATCGATGCCATCTGTCCTCCCTGCTTTTCGAGTGCGCACTGGCAGGCTTTCATGCCGAGCATACGGGACTCTTCAAGATCGGTCGCACTCGCAAGATGGGCCGCGCACCGCTGCATCAGGTTCAGCTCAATGGATCTTACCTTACAGCCGATGCGGTCACGCACCAGCTCCTCAAGTACCTTGGCGGAACCTGCGATGTAGCTGTGGCCGAACTGATCCTGTGCATCACTCTGCACCTGCTCGGACACGTAGCGGCCCTCACTGTCGTGAATGCCCTCGCTGATTGCAACCAGAACGCTGTCCTTCTGTTCCAGTTTTTCCTGCACATCTTTTAAAAACTGCTCGGTGTCAAACGCCGGCTCGCAGAGATAAATCAAATTCGGTCCCTCTCCGCCGTTGACGCGGGACAGAGCAGACGCTGCAGTCAGCCATCCGGCATTTCTTCCCATAACCTCCACGATCGTAACTGCCTTTTTCTCATAGACATGGCAGTCTCTTTCCAGCTCGGCAAAGGTTGCTGCCAGATATTTTGCCGCGGAGCCAAAGCCCGGGCAGTGATCCGTTCCGACGAGGTCGTTGTCGATCGTCTTTGGTGCGCCGACAACAAACACATCCTCCACACCGTTCTCTTTGCAGTATTTTGACAGCTTGTCTACGGTATCCATCGAATCATTTCCGCCGATATAGATAAAATAGCGGATTTCATGTCTGCGAAAAATCCGGAGAATCTCTTCAAAATCCTCTGTATTCTCTTTCGGGTCCCCCAGTTTGTAACGGCAGGAACCAAGCGCTGCCGCCGGTGTCTGCATCAGAAGTGAGATTTTTTCTGCTGAATCCAGTTGTTTCCCAAGGTCAAGAAATTTTTCTGCGAGCACGCCTTCAATTCCATTTACTGCACCATAAATATGATCTACTTTTCCGGACAGCACCGCACAGGAAACAACTCCTGCCACCGTTGCATTGATCGCCGCGGTCGGACCGCCGGACTGCGCTACTAACAGATTTCGCATATGATTTTCCTCCATCTATTTACACTGTTTTCTATTTTTCACGAAACTACTTTCGTGCTATTCTATAGCGTACCATATTTTTTGCTTTCCGTACACCCTGTTTCGCGTTTCCGGAAAAAGCCTGTAGACTTTCACAATGGATCTGTAAGTTTCCTGTTTTTTTCTTGCAGGATTGCTCTTGAAAAGCTATAATAGAAGCAATGTCCACGAAAAGGACGCAGAAAAATATGCGATTCATCATCAAAAAAGCAGGAGGTTTTTCCATGCAGACCAAGCAAGACGGCCGCCTCGGCACCGAAAAAATCGGGAAACTGATGCTCGAGCTGGCCCTTCCCTCTGTCCTCGCACAGATTGTAAATGTACTTTATAACATTGTAGACCGCATCTATATCGGCCGGATTCCCGATGTCGGTTCTTTAGCGCTTACCGGTGTCGGCGTCACATTTCCGATTATCACCATCATCTCCGCATTCGCCGGATTTGCAAGCGGAGGCGGCGCCCCCCTTGCTGCAATCGCACTCGGACAGAAAAACCGGGAACGCGCAGAAAAGATCCTCGGAAGTTCTACTTCCCTGCTGCTCTTTTTCTCTGTTCTTCTGATGGCATTTTTCTTTGTTTTTCAGACACCGCTTCTGTACCTCTTCGGCGCAAGTAACAACACGATCGGATATGCTTCCACGTATATTTCGATTTATCTTGTCGGAACTGTATTTGTTGAACTATCTGTCGGACTGAATACCTTTATCAGCTGTCAGGGACACGCGCGCACGGCGATGTGTTCCGTCCTCATCGGCGCGGTTGTCAACATCGGCCTTGACCCGGTTTTCATCTTCGTTCTTCACATGGGTGTTTCCGGTGCTGCACTCGCTACCATTCTCTCCCAGGCATTGAGTGCCGCATGGGTTCTGCGGTTCCTTACCTCGAAAAAATCAGGCATCCGCCTTTCCCCGCGCACGATGAAGCCGGATTTTGCTATTTTAGGCTCTGTCATGGCGCTCGGCATCTCGCCGTTTATCATGTCCGCAACGGAAAGTGCCATCACCATCGTCATGAACCACGGACTGCAGACGTACGGCGGCGACCTTTATGTCGGCTCGATGACCATTCTCCAGTCGGTGCTGCAGCTGATTTTCGTACCAGTCAACGGCTTCACAAACGGTGTGCAGCCGATCATCAGCTACAATTTTGGTGCCGGTCAGTTTGACCGCGTCCGCCAGACGATCCGGCGCATGATCGCCATCACGTTTACCGCTGCTTTCGTCTACGTTGTGTTCGCGATGCTCCGCCCGGCTCTTTTCGCCGGCCTTTTCACCACAGATCCGGAGTTGATTGCTATTGTGGTAAAAGTGCTTCCGGTCTACATTGCCGGCATGGCAATTTTCGGTCTGCAGAGCGGTGTACAGAGTTCCTTCCTCGGTCTTGGCCAGGCGAAGATTTCTCTTTTTATCGCACTGCTCCGGAAAGTCATTCTTCTGATCCCGCTTGCACTCATTCTGCCGCATTTCTTCGGCGTTATGGGCGTTTACTATGCGGAACCGATCGCAGATGTATGCTCTGTTGTCACTGCCGTTACGCTGTTCCTCTGCAATATCCGGAAAATTCTTTCGAAGGAAGCTCTTGCAAAGGTGACTCATACCGAAGCGTGACAGAAAAGGCGCTCTGCGACCTGTTCCATGCACCATCTATAATCAATTTTTTCAATCGTTTCGGCGGCGTAGACGGGATATTCCGCGAGAAGTATTCCATCCATCGAGTACGTCACCGAACCGACCTTTTCTCCTTTCTTTACCGGGGCTTCGATGAGCTCCGGTAAAAAAATGTCTTTTTTCGGTATTTCTGTCTCTTTTAAGAGAACAGGAAGCGACCGCGCCGGGTCAAGCGCCGGGCTTACAAGGCTAAGACTGGCGCTGCTCTTCGTCTGCAGCAGGCCGTCATAAACACCGTCTGTTACTTCTATCCGTCCCGGCTTCCAGCTGTGGTCCAGCACATCCCGGTACGTATACGATTCCAACCCGTAATTTAAAAGTTTTGCGGCATCCGCCCATTTGTAATTTTTGTGATTGGGCCAGCCGCATGCAAGCAGTGTTACAATCAGGCACTTCCCGTCCCGTTCCAGTGCTCCCGTGTAGCAATATCCCGCTTTTGCCGTAAAACCGGTTTTTCCGGAAATGGCTCCCTCCATCTGATCCAGCAGGGCATTGTGATTGTAGCAGTTGAACATATTTTTCTTTTCGAGATCCCAGAACGTGTAGGATCTCGTCTGCGTCACGGCAAGAAATTCGGCGGCTTTCGGTGAAGTTTTAATACAGTAGCGCATGATCCGCGCCAGATCAGCTGCGGTCGTATGGTGGTCCCCGCCTGCATCGGAAGCATCAAGACCGTTTGGGGTCACAAAATGTGTATCCGTACAGCCGATTGCAGCGGCTTTTTCGTTCATAAGCGCTGCAAAACCCTCTATGCTTCCGCCGATGGTCTCTGCGATCATCACCGCCGCATCGTTGTGTGATTCCAGCATCAGGGAATATAATAGATCGCCAAGCAGAAACTGCTCGCCCTCGCACACACCGAGATGGACTTTCGGTGCCGCTGCCGCCTGGGCAGATGCTGTCGCAACGGTCTCTTCCTCTCCGTTTTCCAGCGCCAGAATACACGTCATAATTTTGGTCGTGCTCGCCATCGCCATCGGATCCGTCTCGCGTTTTCCAAAGAGCACACGACCGGTATCTCCGTCCATCAGACATGCTGCTGTTGCAAACAACTGATTCGGCTCACTCTCCTGCTCGGCAGCAGCCGCAGGAAAACTTCCAAAAAGCAGAAGCAGGATTCCCAGAAAAAATCCCGCCCTGTTTCTTCTTTTTCTGGTCAAACTCCAGTCCCCCTTTGTTGTTCTTCTTTCAAATAAATCTTTAAAATGGAAAAGCCGGTCACGCTTTTGGGGCCGGTTTTTGTCTGCTTCATCTTCATTATATGAGGTTCCCTGTAAAATCATGGTAAAAATTCACAAAGTTATTGACACCACGATTGATATCCTGTATAATTCCCCGTGGTTGTATAGAATTACTAAACTTCTTGTTTATTTTTACTGAGATTTCCTGAGAATCTTATTTCCGGAAAAATCCCGGTAAGGATGCAGCATACAGAAAGGATTTTTTATGGAAATCGGAAAGAAAATCAGAGAACTGCGCATGCGCAAGGGCCTGACGCAGGAAGAACTGGCGAATCGGAGCGAACTTTCCAAGGGATTTATCTCCCAGCTCGAAAACGATGTGACTTCTCCTTCCATTGCCACACTCGTTGATGTACTGACGTGCCTCGGAACGGATTTAAAAACGTTTTTCGGGGAGGAACAGGACAATCAGGTTGTCTTCTGTGAGGAAGATTATTTCGTAAAAACCGACGAAGCGCAGGGCAATGAAATCGCATGGATCATTCCGAACGCGCAGAAAAACAGGATGGAGCCAATCCGGCTGACGCTGCAGAGCGGCGCCTGCACAGAGATTGATTCGCCGCACGAAGGTGAAGAATTCGGCTACGTACTTTCCGGCCGTGTCCTCATTCATCTCGGGGACGAGTGCCATAAGGCGAAAAAAGGCGAGAGCTTTTACTACCCCGCCTCCTGTAACCACTATCTGGAAAACCCGGGCAAAACGCCCGCTGTCATTCTCTGGATCAGTTCACCGCCTTATTTTTAGATTTCCGCACCGCGTGATTTTCACGAAAAACGGTGCTCCAAAATAAACAACCCGAAAGGAGCATTTTACACATGAGTACCAAATTACTTGATCTGGTCAACATCACAAAATCGTACGACGGAGTTACCATTCTGGATGATCTGAATCTTTATATCCGTGAAAACGAATTTCTTACTCTCCTTGGCCCGAGCGGCTGCGGAAAAACAACGACTTTACGTATTCTCGGCGGTTTTGAGACGCCGGATGCCGGAAAGGTTTTATTTAACGGACAGGATATCACCCAGCTTCCGCCGAACAAACGCCAGTTAAATACGGTGTTCCAGAAATATGCTCTTTTCACGCATATGACGATTGCGGAAAACATCGCTTTTGGGCTGAAAATCAAGGGAAAATCCAAAGCATATATCGACGACAAAATCAAATACGCCTTAAAACTCGTCAACCTCGAGGGATACGAGAACCGCTCCCCGGCGCTTCTCTCCGGCGGCCAGCAGCAGCGAATCGCTATTGCGCGCGCAATTGTCAACGAGCCGAAGGTTCTGCTTCTTGATGAGCCGCTCGGTGCGCTCGACTTAAAGCTCCGACAGGATATGCAGTACGAGCTGATCCGCCTGAAAAACGAGCTTGGCATCACTTTCGTCTACGTTACCCACGATCAGGAAGAAGCCCTTACGATGTCCGACACGATCGTTGTCATGAACCAGGGATATATCCAGCAGATCGGTACACCGGAGGATATTTACAATGAGCCGCAGAACGCATTCGTTGCAGACTTCATCGGCGACAGCAACATTCTCGACGGTATTATGATTGAGGACCGTCTTGTTGAGATTCTCGGTGCAAAATTCGAGTGCGTCGATGTCGGATTCGGCAAAAACAAGCCGGTCGATGTTGTGATCCGCCCGGAGGATATCGACCTCGTAAAACCGGAGGAAGGCACGATCCGCGGACGTGTGACGCACCTGATCTTCAAAGGCGTCCACTACGAGATGGAAGTCGCCGTCAACGGCTTCGAACTTCTCGTTCACTCCACCGATCTGTTCCCGGTCGGACAGGAAGTCGGCATTCACGTCGATCCGTTCGATATCCAGATTATGAACAAACCGGAATCCGAAGATGAGGAGGCGGCAGCCATTGAAGAGTAATAAATTAAAGAAATGGCTGGCAGCACCGTATGCCGTCTGGGCTGCCGGTTTCATCATCATCCCGCTGATCCTGATTCTCTACTATGCGTTCACCGGGGAAGAAGGCGGCTTTACCCTTTCGAATTTCGCCTACGTTGCGACGAAGGAAAACATCAAGGCACTCGGCCTGGCGCTGTGGCTGTCGCTTCTTAGCACCGCGCTCTGTCTTTTGCTTGCCTATCCGCTTGCCATGATTCTGGCAAACCGGAATGTCAATCAGACCAGCTTTATTGTGCTGATCTTCATTCTCCCGATGTGGATGAATTTTCTGCTCCGTACGCTTGCATGGCAGACACTGCTTGAGAAAAACGGCGTCATCAACAGCATCCTCGCGTTTTTCCATCTGCCCGGCATTTCCATCATCAATACGCCGGGAGCGATCATTCTCGGTATGGTGTACAACTTCCTGCCGTTTATGGTTCTGCCGATCTACAATGTTCTGATTAAGATCGACCGTGATGTCATCAACGCAGCAAGGGACCTCGGAGCAAACAGTGTGCAGACGTTTCTGAAAGTAACGCTGCCGCTCACCACGCCGGGTATCGTAAGCGGCATTACCATGGTATTCATCCCGGCGCTTACAACCTTTGTTATTTCCGACCTGCTCGGCGGAAGCAAGATCCTTCTGATCGGAAACGTCATCGAGCAGGAGTTCAAACAGACCAACAACTGGAATGCCGGAAGTGCACTCTCCACAGTCCTGATGATCTTCATCATCCTGTCGATGGTTCTGATGAACAAATACGATAAAGACGGGGAGGGAACAGCATTTTGAGAAAGAAACTGGAAAAAATTTACATGGCGCTCATTTTTATTCTTCTGTATGCGCCGATTGTCACCCTTGTGGTGCTCTCCTTTAATGCTTCAAAAACGCGTGCCAAATGGGGCGGCTTTACCCTGCACTGGTACCGCTCACTGTTTGCCAATACAGAGATCATGAATGCGCTGTATACGACACTGATCATCGCGCTTCTTGCCTCTGCGATTGCGACTGTGCTTGGAACGCTTGCGTGCATCGGCATCAACAGCATGTCGAAAAAGAGCCGGACGGTTTTCATGGGCATCACCAATATTCCGATGCTGAACGGTGAGATCGTCATGGGTATCTCGCTGATGCTGCTCTTTATCATCTGCCGCATTCAGCTTGGATTCGGTACCATTCTGATGGCACATATTACGTTCAATGTTCCTTACGTTATCTTGAGCGTTATGCCGAAATTAAAGCAGACGAACAAATCGACGTACGAGGCAGCTCTCGATCTTGGTGCCTCTCCGCTGTATGCATTCTGGAAAGTTATCTTCCCGGACATCATGCCGAGCGTTGTTTCGGGCTTTCTGCTCTCCTTTACGATGTCCCTCGATGATTTCGTTATCACCTACTTCACCAAGGGACCGGGCGTTGATACGCTCTCCACAAAGATTTATGCCGAAGTCCGCAAAGGAATCAAGCCGGAGATGTACTCGCTCTCCACGATTCTTTTTGTCACCGTACTGCTTCTGCTGCTCCTTGTGAATGTGAATCCTTCTCCGAAGGAAGAAAAAGAGGAGGCAAAAGAGCGCGAGGCTATGGCGAAGAAGGGCATCCGTTTCCGCATCACGAAACGTGTGGTCTTCCGCCGGATTCTTCCGATCGCCATGGTGCTTGTCATCGGCGGCGGCGGTATTTACTACGGAAGCCAGAATGCTTCAGCCGGCGGCTCCCAGCAGCTGATTGTGTACAACTGGGGCGAATATATGGATTCTGATGTCATCGATATCTTTGAGGAAGAAACCGGTATCCACGTTGTTTACGAGGAGTACGAGACGAACGAAATCATGTATCCGAAGATCAAATCCGGTGCGATTTCCTACGATCTTGTCTGCCCGTCCGACTATATGATTCAGAAGATGATCCAGAACGATCTGCTGCAGCCGATCAACTTTGACCATATTCCGAACGCTTCCAACATTGGAGATATGTACTACGAGACTTCCGAGCAGTTCGACCCGGGCAATCTCTACTCGATCCCGTACTGCTGGGGAACAGTTGGTATTCTGTACAACAAAAAAATGGTATCCGAGCCGATCGACTCCTGGTCTGTTCTGTGGGATACCAATTACCGCGACAGCATTCTGATGCAGGACAGCGTGCGCGATGCGTTTGCTGTTGCTTTAAAGGATCTGGGATACTCCTTAAACTCCACCAATATCAAGGAGCTGACGGAGGCGAAGGATCTGCTTGTGACACAGAAACCGCTCGTGCAGGCGTACGTTGTGGATCAGGTGCGTGACAAGATGATCGGAAATGAGGCGGCTATCGGTGTTATTTACTCCGGTGAGGCCATCTATACAAAGCGTGAGAACCCGGATCTGGAATACGTTGTTCCAAAAGAAGGCTCCAACGTCTGGATCGATTCCTGGTGCATTCCAAAAGATGCGCAGCATGTCGAGAACGCAGAGAAATTCCTGAATTTCCTCTGCCGGCCGGACATCGCACTGAAAAACTTTGAGTATATTACCTACTCTACGCCGAATGATGCGGCGCGTGAACTGATTGAGGATGACGATATCCGAAACAGTGAAATCGCCTTCCCGGATGAGGAAACGCTTGCACGGTGCGAAACCTTTACGTATCTTGGCGATGATGCCGATGAGGTTTACAACCAGCTGTGGCGTGAAGTAAAATCAAATTAAAGATCTGCTTTCGGGCAAAAAAAGATCCCGGTCAGGAATTCTTAGGAAAGATTCCTGCCGGGATTTTTCTGTTCTTACTGCTGCTCTCAAAAGTCTGTTTTAATCAAAATTGTGGTCAAAGCGCGGGGAAAGCGTTCCGTTTCCATGGAGCACTTCATCCAGCTTTATAAGCTCCTGCGGCGCCTCTGCAAGCGCTCTTTCGTACAGGTGGACAAGATTCCGTGTGCCCGCTTCGCATTCCTTCTGCGGCCTTCCAGGCATCACACGGCCGCCCATCGAATCGTAGCAGCCGACCAGTTTCATCGCTCCAAGAAGAAGGCTTCTTACCGCACTGCTGCGGCAGATCGTGATTCTCGTCCAGAGCTTCATGCCCTTCAGGCATTCGACAATTTCTGTTTCCCCGATTTCCGGAAAACAGCAGTGGATGACCTTGTTGCCGTCGGTGTGCGGGCAGATCGGCGATGCCGGACGGTATACGAGCGGATCGAGGCCGTCCTCCAGCATGAAGTACTGGTCAAGGCTCGTCTCAATCTTTGCATGGGAAATTCCCGTGTGATCCACAAATTTCCCGATATACGGATGACACGTCGAATCGAGAAGGTAATGGCAGGCAAAGCCTAACAGATACGCTTCCATCGCCTCTGACGGGCTCTGCTGATACTTTTTCACCGCATCCTCGAACAGAACGGAAGCCGCCTGCTCATGCAGAAACGTTCCGTAATCAGACACACGGTTTTTCGAGAACGGATGGTAATAAAAGAAGATATCCGGTCCGTGCAGTCCGATCAGATACAGTTTTTTGTTTTCTCGAATGATCTTTTTCAAATTTGCCGGAAGCTGTTCATAGACTTCTCTTCCGAACCTGTCGTGTGCGTACGTAGTAGGCATATCGGTATCTCCCTTCTTTTTTCTCCTGCCGGATCAGACATCCAGCTTGATCTGCATTTCCTCTTCCACTTCTGCGCGGAAGTCCTCCATCTTGACCGGACTGATCTCCGGCAGATTGTCGGTGGAATCGACGCCGAAGTTCCGCAGGAATTCTTCGGTCGTACCGAACACAATCGGGCGGCCCGGCGCGTCGAGGCGGCCAAGCTCCTGCACCAGATTGTACTCCACCAGTTTGTTGACCGCGTGATCGCTCTTGACGCCGCGGATCTTGTCGATCTCCTGCTTCGTGACCGGCTGCTTGTAGGCAATGATCGAGAGGGTCTCCATCATGACGTCGGTCAGAACCGCCTTCTTCGGCTGCATGGCGATGTTGACAAGATAATCATAATATTCCTGTTTCGTGCACATCTGATACGCATTTTCAAGCTCCACGATGTGGATGCCGCGGTCTTTCGTATTATATTTTTCCACCATATGGTTCAGAATCCTGCGGGTCGTCTCCGTGTCATGGCCGATCGCTTTTGCAATCCTTCCCAGCTCCACGGAATCTCCCATCGCAAAAAGGACTGCCTCGATGGCTGCTTCCGCCTCCTCGACCGAAGAGGGACGTCTTGCCTCACCCGGGGCAGTTTCTTTATTCCTGTTCTGTTCTTCCATCTGTCTTGTCCTCACTGTCTGTCTCGTCTGTATACGGCACAACTACGGTGTCTTCATCCTCCAGGGATTCAATCAGAATATCCCCGAAAAGCTCCTCCTGGCTGATCCGGATTTTGCCGGTTTTCATCAGCTCCAGGATTGCAAGGAAGGTGACAATTACATGCACCTTGCCCGGCTGGGATTCCAAAAGGTCGCGGAAGCTGAAGCGGCGTTTTTTAACAGCAAACTGCTCGACATACGTCATCTTGTCCGGCAGGCTGACCTCTTCTTTTTCGATCTTTCCGAACTTGCTTCGGATCGGGTCGATCTTGTCCTCCTGGCGCTTTAAAATCATTTTATAGATCGTATGGAGCTTCGCGAGAGAAATCTGCGAGAGGAGCTCGGAGGTGTCGACCGGCGTCCTGTACTCCAGCACTTCTCTTGGAAGCGTCGGTTCCTTGTACACGGAACGGCTCGCCTCGTTCATGCGGTCACGCAGCTCGTACGACATGTACTTGTACATTTTGTACTCTAAAAGCTGCTGCACCAGCTCGGCTCTCGGATCCTCTTCCTCGCCTTCCTCATTTACTTCTTTCGGAAGCAGCATGCGGCATTTGATATCCAGAAGCGTCGCCGCCATGACCATGAACTCGCTCATGATGTCGAGGTCTTCCCGCTCCATCTGATGAATGTATTCCAGATACTGGTCCGTAATCTCTACAATGGGGATATCGTAAATATCTATTTTGTTTTTATCGATCAGGTGAAGAAGAAGGTCCAGCGGTCCTTCAAACACCGGAAGCTTTACTGGTATCGCCATGTGCTCTGTTCTCCCTTACGGTTTCCCGATATCTGTAATAATCAATTCTCTTCTGTTCCAGATGCGGACCGGAATGGTGTGTTCGCCCGTTCCTGCACTGATGATCTGGCAGGTGCCGTCCGTCAGGAACAGCCCGCGGCAGTTTTTCGAAAAAAGGCGGAAATCCGGCGTCACAAGCCCCCGGTGCGCGCCAAGGCCCACCACGCCGCCGTGATAATGGCCGGAAAGCGTCAGATCGGCTCCATATGATGCATAGGAGCTGCGGTAGGCAGGGTGATGCGCCAGCAGAATGCCGTAGCGCGCCGGATCCGGTTTTCCAAGGTGGTCCGTCAGTTCCGAAACCGGCAGCGGTCCGCGGTAAAAGCGGTTGTAATAGGTGCGGTCCATGGCATAGCCGTAGATCCGGACCGGACAGCCGCTGATGGTAAGATCCGCCGTCTCATTTTCCAGATAGCAGATTCCTGCCTTTTTCAGGCGCTCCCGGAGCTTTTCATACAGATCGCCGTACTGTTCCGGGTACAGCTTCAGACGGTATTCGTGGTTTCCGCAGCCATAGATTACCTGGTATTCCTCCGCAAGACGTTCCGCGAAACTCAGACCCGGGTCGAGGTTCTCCCCCGGCTTTGCCACAATCTGGTCCCCGCCGATGATGACAAGATCCGGAGCCGCCTCATCGATGACTGCCTTTAACACCGTGTTGTCCGGGCCGAACTCCATATTGTGAAGATCACTGATAAACGCCAGACGAAAACCGTTTCCTTCCGGAAATTTTCCGTTTGACGAAAGTTTGTAATAGGTCGTTGTAAATTTTCTCATACCGTTCATTATACTTGATTTTTCGGTGTATGACAACCCGTTTTCCCTGCTGTTTATAAGCCCAGTGCCTGTTTTGCCAGCTGATCGGCTTTTTCGTTGTAGGTGACGCCGGTGTGGCCCTTTACTTTGCAGAAGCGGATCGCAACTTTGGCTGATGCCAGATCGTAAAAATTCCGGTAATCGATGGTTCCCTGTTTTTTCGCCTGCCATTCTCTCGTACACCAGCTTGCGATTCCCTGGTAATCGTGATAGATGGCCAGCTCCGGAATATCATGTGTCAGGCAGTAAGCCATGGCAAGCTCTGCGCCCTTGATCTCGCCTGCCACATTCCGCATGGAGACGAGATCCGGGTCGCTGTATTCTTCTGCAAGATTCAGCTCTTTTCCGTCCAGGAAGAGGACCACACCGCAGGAGAACTTTCCGAGCGCATGCTGATAGCTTCCATCCACGTATGCGACGGCGCTCCTGCCGACACCGGCGTATTCCGGGTCTTCGCATGGTTTTTCCGCCAGAATCAGGTGTTCCCAGTCCCAAGAAGAAGGATCGGGTGCTGCCGTGCTCTGTACTGCCTTTCGTTCCGGGGCAGCGGAATACGTTCCTTTTGTTTCCCGCAGCAATGGTTCCGGCATTTTACCGCCGCCCAGAAAGGCCTCTGCCTCCTCCAGACGCTCAAATCCCTTGTAAATTGCGCCAGGATAACCGTGTACCTGCGCTTTGCACGCATCCCATGTCCGGTAGATGCCCGGAACCTTTCCCTGTTTTACCGCATAGTAATTTTTCTTTGCCATGTTTTTCTCCTTTTCGCGCATGATACTCCGGCTTTATGCCGTCCCAAGAAAATATTGTTTCATCGTACATCCGAACAGATCCCACATGCCGGCTCTTGCCACGTCTGCTCCATATAAAATCGCAACGGAACCAAGTTCCTCACCGTCTGCTTTGTAAACAACTCTTCCGGCACACTCGCCTTTCTGGATAGGGGCCTGCACCTCTTCCGGCAGTTCCATCGTTTTTTCCACTTCACCAATCACCGTCCCGCCCGTCGTAAGATAGCGGAATTCTTCCGCATATTCCAGTTCTGCCGTATCCTGCTTTCCATAAACAACCGAAAGTTCCGGCAGGGGATCGCGTTCCCAGTCTATGTAGATGCTGCAGGACGAAAACCCATACTGGAACAGTGACGCTGCATCTGCAAACCGCACCTTGTAGTCCGGTGCTCCCATCACGACTGCCAGCATCGTCAGATCATTTTTCTTCGCCACTGCCGAGACGCAGTACTTCGCCTTCGAGGTGCTTCCTGTTTTCAGTCCCACACAGCCCTCATAGCCGCGGATCAGCTTATTTGTATTGGTAAGGGTGAATGGTTTGCTTCCCTTCTGTGTGACATGTGTAATCTCTTCCATCCAGATAGAGGAATAGTTCAGGATCTGCGGAAAGCGCTCGATCAGCTCCCGCGACATTTTTGCCACATCCGCCGCCGTCGTGTAATGGCCGTCGGAATCCGTGAGGCCGCAGCAGTCCTCAAACTTCGTGTCGTTCATGCCGAGTTCTTTTGCTTTCTGGTTCATCCGGCTGACGAACTCGCTTTCTGTCCCCGCAATATGCTCTGCCATCGCCACGGATGCATCGTTTCCCGAAGCAACAACAATACACTTGATCATCGTCTCGACGGTCTGCTTTTCGCCCTCTTCCAGAAAGACCTGGGACCCGCCCATACTTCTGGCGTGCGCACTCGTCGTCACCTCGTCGGTCAGCTGGAGCGTCCCTTTTTCGAGCTCTTCAAAAATCAGCAGCAGCGTCATGATTTTTGTGATGCTCGCCGGGCTTCGCTGTTCCGACGCATTTTTCTCGTACAGAACAGTTCCGGTCTGTGCCTCCATCAAAAGAACAGACGGCGAAGCCAGCCCAAGGTCCGTTGTCATCTCCGGTGCTGTCTCCTCCGTCTCTTCTGTTTTCTGTTCCGTTGTTTCGTTCTGCTGCTTGTCGGAAGATTCTCCATTCTGCTCTGCCGCAGTCACTTTCAAGGGCGCTGCAAGAAGCGCCAGGATCAGCAGCAGGCTCCAGACGATATTTCGTGTTCTTCTCTTCATATTCCCCCGAAACATCTGCTCTTTCTTCCCTACAGGCTATGCAGACGACCGCAGAACTATGCTGTCTGTTCCGTTTACAGCAGCGGTGCCAGAAACTTCAGCGCACCGCGGAGTGCACGGACTGCAAAATTTTTCTTTCGGCAGTAGTCCATATTGATCTGCTCACACTGTTCAAACGTGGTCAGCGCATCCTCTTTTACCTGGGCAACCGCACTGCTGCCGTACATCCAGACACCGCACTCAAAATGCAGGTACATGCTCCGGTAATCCATGTTGATCGTTCCGACCGTCGCAACTTCATCATCACAGACAAAGCTCTTGGAATGGATAAAGCCCGGCGTATACTGGTAAATCTGAACGCCGGATTCCAGCAGGATCTCGTAATTGGCCTGCGTCAGAATATAGACAATCTTCTTATCCGGGATGCCCGGCGTTACAATCCGCACATCGACTCCGCGCTTTGCCGCCATGCAGAGAGCGGTCAGCGTCTCGTTGTCCGGAATCAGATACGGGGTAAAAATATAAAGATATTTTTTCGCCTGTGAAATAATGTTCAGATAAACATGCTCGCCTACTGTCTCTCCATCCAGCGGGGAATCGCCGTACGGCTGCACAAAACCGTCTTTTTTAAACGCTTCCTCGTGATAGATCTCCGGCCGGTATGATTCGAAATTACATTCCATACCGGTGATTGTGCTCCACATCTGCAGAAACATCACCGTAAAACTCCATACCGCCTCACCATGCAGACAGATTCCGGAATCCTTCCAGTGGCCGAACCGCTCCTTGCGGTTAATGTATTCGTCCGCAAGATTAATGCCTCCCGTGAAAGCCGTATGACCGTCGATCACGGCAATTTTCCGGTGGTCACGGTTATTTAAAATGACATTCAGCACCGGTCGGAACTGATTGAACGCCGCACACTTGATGCCCATCTGCTGCAGCGATTTATAATACTGATACGGCAGTGTCGTCACGCAGCCGAAATCATCGTAAATCAGCCGCACATCCACACCGGCGGCCGCTTTTTCCTTCAGAATCTCCAGCACCGTATCCCACAGATACCCCTCGCTGATGATGAAATATTCCATAAAAATGTAGTGTTCTGCCTTTTTGAGTTCCTCAATAAAGTGCTCAAACCATACATCTCCCAGCGGGTAATACTCTGTTTCTGTGTTTTCATAAACAGGATAATGCGCATAATTGGTCAGATAGGAAGACTGCCCCGCTGCCAGGATATTTTCTTCCTCGAGCTTTTTACGCGTCTCTTCTTCCTCTCCAAGAACGCCTCCCTGCGAAAGCAGAACTGTATCGTAATGTGTACGGAATTTTCTTGCCACACTGGAATGGCCGAGAATGCCGTACAGGCAGATTCCGGTTACCGGAAGCGCCAAGATACAGACTGCCCACATCAGTTTGTAGCCAGGATTCATTTTCGGATTATTGATAATCGAAAGCACTGCAATCAGGGAAAGGATCGTGACCGCATAGTTGATGTAGACAGATTTTTCATTGAGCTGCATCATAATTCCGGCCAGCCAGCAAAATTCCAGAAGAAGTGCAACACCGATAATGACCATACGGCTGGTAAGCAGCTTCAGAATCTTTTTCACGATACGAAACAGCTTGTTTGCTATTTTGTACAAAATTCTCATTTGTCACCGCCTTGCTGTTTTGTCAAAACCTGCGACTTTAAGTTACAAGTATAAAAATCCCCGGCAAAACAGATCGCCGGGGATTTTTTGCACATTAATTATACTTACGTTTTCTGGCAGCTTCAGATTTCTTTTTACGACGAACACTTGGTTTCTCGTAATGCTCTCTTTTACGAATCTCCTGCTGAATGCCAGCTTTTGCACAGCTACGCTTAAATCTGCGTAAAGCGCTGTCCAACGTTTCGTTTTCTTTAACGATTACATTTGACATAGTCTCACACCTAACCTCCCTCCAGTTGTAGATTGTGCATAATACAACTGTATGGGTATTTTTTGCACTGTTCTTATTATACCAGAAAAATCTCGTACGTCAACAAGTTTTTTCATTTTTTTGCAAAATTTTTCCCTGCCACCTGCCTGGCTCCTTTTTCTGCCCTGCAGGCGGCAGGATTTTGTGCTGTTTTTCCTGCTTATGCTTATTGTTATGCGATCTGGCCTTCCAGTACCTCGGCAGCTTTTGCAACTGCTTCGTCGATCTTCTCCGGATTCTTTCCGCCGGCCTGTGCCATGTTCGGACGTCCACCGCCGCCGCCGCCGACAACGGCTGCCACTTCTTTGATCAGTTTTCCGGCATGTGCACCTTTCTTCATCGCATCATCGGTTACCATGGCAAGAAGGCTTACTTTGCCGTCCTTTGCAGATGCCAGAACAACAACGCCGCTTCCCAGTTTTTCTTTCAGCTGGTCGCCAAGGTCACGCAGTCCGTTCATATCGACATCCGGTACGGATGCAGCGAGAAGTTTTACACCTTTGACTTCGGTTACTTTATCCATAACATCGCCGAGCGCTTCTTTTGCCAGTTTGCTCTTTAAGGACTCATTCTCTGCCTGGAGTGCTTTTGCCTCTGCCTGCAGATGAGCGATCTTCTCGAGGAGATCTGCCGGTGTTGTCTTTAAGAGAGCTGCTGCCTCATACAGTTTCTCTTCCTGTGCTTTATAGTATGCGGTAACAGACGGTCCGGTCAGAGCTTCGATTCTGCGGACACCTGCTGCAACGCCTGCCTCGGAAACAAGCTTGAACAGTCCGATTTCAGCAGTATTCTTTACATGGGTACCACCGCAGAGCTCTTTGGAGAAGTCTCCCATGGAAACAACACGTACTTTGTCGCCGTATTTCTCACCGAACAGAGCCATCGCGCCGGATTTCTTTGCTTCCTCAGTATCCATGATGTCGGTTACAACCGGGATCTGCTCCTGAATCTTTTCATTTACCAGATTCTCAACTTTTTCCAGTTCTTCCGGTGTCATAGCCTGGAAGTGGACAAAGTCGAAACGGAGTCTGGTCGGGGTTACGAGAGAACCTTTCTGCTCTACGTGTGCACCGAGAACAGTCTTTAATGCCTTCTGCAGAAGGTGTGTTGCGCTGTGGTTCTTCTCGGTATTTTTTCTTGCCTCTTCGTTGACCTGAAGCGTAACTTCCTCGCCGTTTGAAATCATACCGGATTTCATGACACCGACGTGGCCGTATTTTCCGCCGCGGAGTTTGATGGTATCTTCTACTTCGAATACACCATTTGCTCCTTTGATGATACCGCAGTCGCCTTCCTGACCGCCCATGGTAGCGTAGAACGGAGTTTTCTCTACGAAAATGGTTCCCTTCTGGCCTTCCATCAGAGAGTCTGCAATCTCTGTCTCTGTCGTCAGAACGGTTACTTTGGAGGTATCCTCCAGATGATCGTATCCGGTAAATTCAGTTGTTACGGACGGGTCGATCTCATCGTAAACGGTTGCATCAGCGCCCATGTAGTTTGTTACTTCACGGCTCGATCTTGCACGCTCTCTCTGCTCTTCCATTGCTGCATGGAAGCCGTCCTCGTCAATGCCGTAGCCTTTTTCCTCGAGGATCTCTTTTGTCAGATCCAGCGGGAATCCGTAGGTATCGTACAGTTTGAATGCATCCTGTCCGTCCAGAATTTTTTTGCTTTCGCTCTGCATTTTTTCTTCGAGCTCGGAGAGGATATGAAGTCCCTGGTCGATGGTTTTGTTGAACTGGGTCTCCTCGTTGTTCAGAACGTTGAGGATGAAGTCTTTTTTCTCTTCAAGTTCCGGATATCCGTCTTTGGAGCCTTCGATTACGCTTGCGGAAAGGCGGGCAAGGAACAGTCCGTCAATGCCAAGCAGACGGCCATGACGTGCTGCACGGCGGATCAGACGGCGCAGTACGTAGCCTCTTCCTTCGTTGGTCGGCATGATTCCATCGGAAATCATGAATGTTGCGGAACGGATATGGTCTGTGATAAGGCGGATGGAAACATCGGTCTCATGATCTTTCTCATACTCTTTTCCGGAGATCTCGCATACTTTGTTGCGGAGTGCCTGAATGGTGTCGACATCGAAGATGGAATCTACATCCTGTACGACAACGGCCAGACGCTCAAGTCCCATACCGGTATCGATGTTCTTCTGGATCAGGTCGGTGTAGTGGCCCTCGCCGTCGTTGTTGAACTGGCTGAATACGTTGTTCCATACTTCCATGTAGCGGTCGCACTCGCAGCCAACGGTACATCCCGGTTTGCCGCAGCCGTATTTCTCTCCGCGGTCGTAATAAATCTCAGAACACGGACCGCACGGACCTGCGCCATGCTCCCAGAAGTTGTCCTCTTTTCCAAAACGGAAAATACGTTCTGCCGGAATGCCGATCTCTTTGTTCCAGATATCAAATGCTTCATCATCGTCCTGATAGATGGATGGGTACAGACGATTCGGATCGAGCCCTACTACCTGTGTTAAAAACTCCCAGGACCATGCGATTGCTTCGTGTTTGAAATAATCACCGAAGGAAAAGTTTCCGAGCATCTCGAAGAAGGTGCCGTGACGGGCTGTTTTTCCTACGTTTTCAATATCGCCGGTACGGATACATTTCTGGCATGTTGTTACTCTTCTTCTCGGCGGAATCTCTGCGCCTGTGAAGTAAGGTTTCAGCGGAGCCATACCGGAGTTGATCAGTAAAAGACTTTTATCGTTGTGTGGAATCAACGAAAAACTCTTCATAGCAAGATGTCCTTTGCTCTCGAAGAACTCAAGAAACATCTTTCGTAATTCGTTTACGCCATATTTTTCCATGACTGTTTGTCCTCCAAATAATTCAGTGTGTCCCGGAATTTCTTCCGGGAATCCATTCTTTTATAATAGCACACTTAATTATTTAACGCAAATTTTTTTGAAATTCTTCTTTCCTTTTTTCAGAACGATACCGTCCTCGCCGAAGGCTGCTTTTTCTACGGCATATTTCGGATCTGTAATTTTCTCACCATCTACGGATACACCGCCCTGCTCTACGGCACGGCGTCCTTCGTTTCTGGTCTTTGCAAGCTCTGCTTTGACAAGAAGGGTTACGATATCGATTTTATCGTCCGTGAAATCCTCTGCAGAAATTTCACTGGTCGGCATATGCTCGGAGCTTCCGGTAGAGAATACGGCACGTGCGCCTTCCTGCGCTTTCTTTGCTTCTTCCTCGCCGTGTACCATGGAAGTCAGCTCGTAAGCCAGAATCTCTTTTGCCTCGTTCAGCTTGCTTCCTTCCCAGGAATCCATCTCGTCGATCTGCTCCAGCGGCAGGAAGGTCAGCATACGGATACATTTTAAGACGTCGGCATCGTCCACGTTTCTCCAGTACTGGTAGAAATCGAACGGGCTGGTCTTGTTCGGGTCAAGCCATACAGCGTTTCCTGCGGTTTTACCCATCTTCTTGCCCTGGGAGTCGGTCAGAAGAGTGATGGTCATCGCATACGCATCTTTTCCAAGTTTACGGCGGATCAGTTCGGTTCCTCCCAGCATGTTGGACCACTGGTCATCGCCGCCGAACTGCATATTGCAGCCGTATTTCTGGAACATGTGATAGAAGTCGTAGCTCTGCATAATCATGTAGTTGAACTCCAGGAAGGAAAGACCTTTTTCCATACGCTGTTTGTAGCACTCTGCACGGAGCATGTTGTTGACGCTGAAGCATGCACCTACCTCACGGAGCAGTTCTACATAGTTCAGGTTCAGCAGCCAGTCTGCGTTGTTGAGCATCATAGCTTTTCCCTCGCCGAACTCGATGAAACGCTCCATCTGACGTTTGAAGCACTCTGCGTTGTGGTCGATCTCCTCGCGGGTCAGCATTTTTCTCATATCGGTTCTTCCGGACGGGTCACCGATCATGGTGGTACCGCCGCCGATCAGGGCGATCGGTTTGTTTCCTGCCATCTGCATCCGTTTCATCAGAGTCAGTGCCATGAAGTGACCTGCGGTCAGACTGTCTGCGGTGCAGTCGAATCCGATATAGAACGTTGCTTTTCCATTGTTTACCAGGTCTCTGATTTCATCTTCGTCGGTTACCTGTGCCAGAAGGCCTCTGGCAATCAGTTCGTCATAAATCTGCATTTTGTTTTTCTCCTTTTTTCGGTTGACTTTCGGGTATGTGTTACCGTCTGGGACAGAGCATTTTGTATCTATACAAAAAGACTCCCGTCCTTTCCGATTCAAAGGACGAGAGCCCGTATCTCCCGTGTTACCACCTTACTTCACAGCTGTCTCACGGCAGCTGCCTTTGTCGGTATCCAAAACCTCTGAATACCCTGACGCTGTAACGTTCGTCTCTTACGTCGCAGCCTACTAAAAACGTGCATCATAGTTCTTCTGCCGCCCGTTTTATTCGGTGCGCAACTCCGGGATGTATTCGAATCGTACAGAACCTGCATGCGCCTCTCATCTGCCGGCTGCTTTCTGTCCGCGTTTTTGCACGTCTACTTGTTCCCTTCCAAGCCTTTTTCCATGTTTCATAGTATAAACGGTGATTCGAAATCTGTCAAGACTTCTGCCTTCCGTTTTTTCATCCATTTTTAATATCCGCGGTCCTGATCCATCATATACAGGAGTGCGTTGCAGATGCACGCCGCGATATTGCTGCCGCCTTTTCGTCCGCGTGCCACGATATACGGGATATTGGTCTGCATAATCAGTTCTTTGGACTGTACCACATTGACAAAGCCGACCGGAACTCCGATGATCAGCGCCGGTTTTATTTTTCCTTCCCCGATCAGTTCATAGAGGCGGACCAGTGCCGTCGGCGCATTTCCAACCGCAATAATCAGCTTTTTATCCAGCTCCGCCGCTTTTTCCATGCAGGCTGCCGCGCGGGTGCTTCCGGTTTCTTTTGCTCTTGCCGCAACATCTTCGTCTGACATAAAGCAGAGCGCTTCACCGCCGTGGCGCGCAAGCACCTTTTTGTTGATGCCGGATCTTGCCATCTGCGTATCCGTCACAATGCAGGCTCCCTCCCGGATCGCCTCGATGCCTTTTGCCACCGCATGCTCCGAAAAGCAGAGATTATCCGCATAATCAAAATCCGCACTTGTGTGGATACACCGCTTTACAACCAGTTCCTGATCCTCCGGAAACGTTCTTCCGTTTAATTCTTCCGTGATAATTTCAAAGCTTCTCTTTTCAATCTCGTGCGGGCTTACCTGCTCCAGTTCTATCTTCATCTTTATGCCCCTTCTCGTATAATAAGTTTGTAAGCAAAAAAATCGCTTACAGACTTATTTTCTTTTTA